>Ga0302325_10004787_pt1 | contig 31149 bp, 28 predicted proteins | sample Palsa_T0_2_FD_201948 | JGI IMG/M metagenome (GOLD analysis project Ga0302325, IMG submission 201948) | Peat permafrost microbial communities from Stordalen Mire near Abisko, Sweden - Palsa_T0_2 | ecosystem: Environmental > Terrestrial > Soil > Palsa > Peat permafrost | place: Sweden: Abisko... | reverse complement strand
ACCCAGGTTTTTGAAGGGTACGGCCTTTAGGCCGTACGTAACAACTGTAGAATCAATACGGCTTTAGCCGCTGAGGGCTGCGATTTCGCTAGGTATCGACTTTTTCCGCAGCCTCTAAAGTCGTGCCTAAACAAGAAACCTGCTCAACCCAAGTTTCATCCCTCGCAGATCGGCGCAGGCGCTCCGCAGCCTGATAAGGAGAGCCTATGCTTACTTTGCTGTTGGGGGGGCTGGAGGAGCGGGAGACTGCGGACTGACCGCATCGGCGGGCCTTTGCCTGGGAGGCAGTTGCACGGAGTAGGTTCCACCAGTGTGGCGGGTCCAACCTTGCGGAGTGATCATCGTTCCTCCATTGTTCGCCAAGACGTCGGGCGACGACCCTTAAATATACAACAGAATCTGATGCCAAATAGTCCAGTGCTTCTGTCCGAGAGGCGATAGTTAGTTACCACCGTTCCAGATGATCACACAGCCGATCGCAGAAATTCTGGCACGTCTGGCGCAGTTTTGTCACTTCGCCTGAAGATGTAAGCTGCAGACTATTAAGCCACTTAGGGTCATCTTCAAAGCTGATGTCGATGACCCCAACACACATCCTGCCCGGTTCGATGGTGTCTCCGCCAACTGGCCCGTACCAGTTCGGATGGACAATGGGGATGGCTACCATGCCTCGATGAGGCTGGTTTCCGGGAATCGTCAAATAGTATTCCGGCACAGTCTGCTTCTCGTCTACCTGATCGCGAAAATAAAAATAGGGATTTCCCCCTTTAAAGCACGCTCCCGCCAATCCAAGACCAAAGGGAAGCCAAAAATCATTTAGATCCGGCGAGGGCTCCCCGCCATCGTTGGTGCCGTCCACGAACCGCAGCTTACGATCCCTATCGTCATAGGTCATGAGCGCGATATCGAACTTCTCGCTGAAAGAAGCCTGGTTCTGCAGACCGGCAAGGTCGTTATGCAAACCGATAAAAAGTTCTCGGATCTCCTGTACCTCATTCCTCTTTTTAGATTTAGCTCCAAGCAGGCGAGACTTCTGATAGCTCACAAGCTTGGAGCGGAATACCTGAGCCTGATTGGCCATCTCCTCTGTCCCGGCGTCGGCCTGCTGCTCGGGAAGCTTCCAGTCCAGCGAATAGCAGGATCCCACCAACGGTTTCTCTACCGTCAGCTCCCATGTTTGCGAGGAAGGATCACCACTGAAGCGCACGTCCCCAATTACGCCCGCCTCTTTCTGTTTTTCCCACTCGCCTTTTTCAGGCCGCCACTCGGAACCGGCAGGAGGATAAAGTTGCAGGATCGCTTTCCGAAGCACTTCGTCCGGGTTGATTTGGCTTCCTGCGGGCACGGCGAAGACGGTCGACGCCGGGGTCCCAAAAGACTCGTTGGGAAGCCTCAGTTGCAGTTTCAACGTCTCAACCGGACACCAGCCGAACCGGGCGAAGTACTCCATTGGAACTTTCAAGGTCTGGCGATTCACATGGGTGCGCTCATGCAGTTCGTAGAGTTGATCGAACTCCCAGGAGGTGAGCGCATCGCCGTTGAGGATGATGAACTTCAGCGTAAACCTCATCGGCGGATGGGAGGACTCCAGCGCCTCTTTGAACATAACCGTCCCTGAGACCTTGCGCACCTTCTTGCGAAGCTGTTCCATCGGCTCCGCACCGCTAAGTTCCTCCTCGTCGGGCTCCCAGGTCAAACCGAGGCGGTCCGATGTTGCATCGAGGAACGGACGGCCGATTTTTCCAGCAACCGATTCGTAGAAAAAATGCACGCCTTTCACGGGTGTAGAGAGGGTTGTTAAACCTTCCATGGCGTACGTCACCGTGCTGCTCCCATCACCTCGAAGCTCTTTATAAAAAGCAAGCTGCGATATCTTGACGCCAAAATGGTCGACCGTGCTCTCAAAAGCCTGAACCCTGGGGCTCAAAGCGTCTTTAGAAACCTGATCCTCGACCTTGTGGATCGTTTCTTCCGCTAGACCTTCGGAGCCAAAGAAACCCCGGGGCCATAACCTCTGGCGGCTCAAATCCGATTCCGGTGACACCTTTTTCCAGGCCTCGTCTAACTCCTCAATTGCGTCTTCCGTCATTAGCTGTCTGGCGCATTTCCTGATTCGTGGTTCGGTCCCGTGGCGAAAAATGACGCGGTCAAATTCCTTAACGCTCACCGGATAACCGAGCGGCACTTGGAATTTCTCTCCCACCGCAGTGGCTTCTCCGCTGGGACCTGGAAGAAACGTAAATGCCCCTAGCCGGGCAAGAACCAGTACGATCAAGCGATTCAGGATCGAGGCGCCTCGACCATACATATGCGGACTCTTACCTGTGAGAAACACTTCAGGCCCACGCTTGCGGAGGTAGGGTTTCAATCTCTCCTGCAGATTCCCGGTCGAAAGCATATAGAACTTGCGAGAAAGGTCTTCCTCGGAAAGACTCTGATCGGCATGTAGCTCCCGTAGGTCACTCACCAGGCCTGTACGCCCTTCAAATGTTTCGAACAGGCTCACAATCTGCGCATGACGAAAACTGTCAAGACAGCTCCTCATCAAGTCTGTGAGGGCCCCGTCACCGAATCCTGAAATGAGCCAGCGCTGCCCCTCCCGAATACGTTGGGCGTCGTCCAGAGTGTCCCCGGACCAGTAGCTCACGCTGGGCCACTGCTCCGATTCGAGGCCGAACCCGACGGCGATGATCAGCAGATCAATATCCTTTGCTCCGGAAAGCCCAGATTGGTCCTTCCAGCTTAGTCTGTATCCGCTTTCTCCTTTCTTCCGCGATAACTGGATATCTTGGACAGAGAACAGGGCTTTGATTCCGCCGGTCTGCTGAATGGATTTCCAGGCTTCCTCCATCCTGCCGGCTACATTTGCGGCATTATCAGCCTTCCAGCTTATGATCGGCAGGTACGCATGGTCATCGTCATATTCCAGGTCTGGCCAGTCATATATGTGGGGGTGAACCCATCGATGATAGCTATTGAACTGTAGTCTCAACACCCCTTGCGTTTCTTCCAGAAGTGTGACATCCCAGTTCAGGTGCGCTAAGGCTGCGGCGGCGGTAATTCCAGCCGCCCCTGCTCCAATCACTGCAGCACTGCGTCCCCTCTTAATCACCTCTGTTTCATGAAGCCCATAAACCAGGTTAAAGGCGCGCACCTGCTGTGAGTACAAGGTTACGCGCTTGGCGAAACAACCGAGAATGTAGACACCCGGGTAGGTAGATACTTCCGCGTAGGTTTTGATTAAGTCCTGCCATTGTTCCTTGGTGAGCTCGGCGTGGATCTTTTTCTTCATTGGCCTCCGCATGCAACTTCTAATCTACAGAATCCCGAGTTCCAACTCCTGCGCCTAAGCTTTCCCAGCCAACATCGCCCACGCGGTGAGCGCACCATTGTAGCTCGTGTAGAAGCCATACGCATCGTGGATAGTGCTCCCCCAGTTACCCTGCATCTTCACCGGCAGCGCCGCGCTCTGCACCGGGTCCGAGATGTTCCGCACAAACCCGAACTGCACCCCTACGGCAGCGCACGTTTCAGCGATGATCGCGTCGTCCATCTCGATCGCTGCAAACCGGAGCTGGTCAGCAATTTCGGCGCGACCTGCCCCACCGCGCTCCAGTCGATGATCGGCAGCGGCGGCGTGTTTTCGATCTCAGGATTGAAGCTGAGCTGCGCTTCATTCAGAAAAAGTCGCGAAGGCTTATAGGTGGTCATCTGGAAATCTCCATGTGTTCGCAAGCCAAGAGGCGTTTCCATGACGCCTCGCCCATTGTCCGCTTGGCCGCCGAAGATCGTAAAATATCCGTCCATCAGGGGCAGACCAAGGCCGCGGCCATGAGAGGAAGTGCGGCCATTGCCTCCTTCCGGTCACGCATAGTAGTGCTCCAGCGAGTCCAGACGTTTCAACGGCGGTGTGAGATCCACGAAACCGGATGAAACAAGGAACGATAGCGAAGCGCTGAAAAACATTTAAGTCCTCTTTTGTATGGTGTTTGGACTAATCTGACGGCAACGGGATCATCGATGGCGTCCTCAACGCGTCTCTCGCTTTTGGATTACTTGAAGACGAGCTACCGGCCTGACCGGGAATTTGTCGACGGCGAGCTTCTGGAGCGCAATGTGGCCAAATGGGAGCATGCACGGCTTCAGAGGGTGTGTGGGAACCGGGAAAGGAAACCGCAGGTCCCTCCACTGCGCTCCCCCGGATTTCCTACTTCGCGCTGCTCGCGAGGACCACGTGTGCGGCTCTCCGTAGAAAGAGCCGCATGCAGATCATCGAAGCCACGGGTCTCGACAGGAAATCCGGGGGAGCGCAGTGGAGGGACCTGCGGTTTCCTTTCCCGGTTCTCACACACCCTCTTCAGGCCTTTCTGACAGGTTGGTTTCAGTCGCAGGAAAAGAACTGGCCGGTAAAGGTGGCTACGGAGCAGAGGTTGCAGGTGTCTTCCACCCGTGTCCGTGTTCCTGACGTTATGCTTGTGTCGCGCGGACCACAACCTGAGATCATCGTGGACCCGCCGGTGCTCGTGGTAGAAATCCTTTCCCCAGACGACAGCTATACCGAGACACAGTCAAGAGCTTCGGATTACTTGCGGATGGGTGTCTCTTGCGTCTGGATCATAGATCCGACGTCCAGGACGGGGCGCCAGTGCATCGGTGATGCGAGGACGGCTGCCGATACATTAGCGGTTCCTGGGACAGAGATACGGAGATGGATAGTCGGCCAATCCTGTCATGTTTATCTGAATTTTCGCGTATTTCGTTCGTGCTACCGCCTACCTGTCGTTTATGACATAATTATGTCATGGCGGTTCGTACAACTGTTGACATTCCGGAGCCACTCCACGAACGGTTGCGAAACCGGGCGGAAAAGTCCGGGGCCTCCATCCGTTCGCTGATCGTGCACGCGATCGAGCAGACCTACCCCGATGCGAACAAAAGCGGCGAGTATCTAACCCGGCCAATCATTCAAGGCTCGGGAAAGCTTGGCCCTGCGTTTCCCGAGGATGAGAATCCGCATGACTTCGTTTTTTCCTGACCTGAATATATGGCTGGCGCTCTCCGTTGCCGGCCACTCCCACAGCGCAGATGCCTGGAAGTGGGCGAATCTCCTGCCTCGGGAAACCACGCTCATCTTTTGCCGCTATACCCAAATCGGCCTGCTCCGCTTGTTAACCAATCAGGTGGTTATGGGGGAGCAGACTCTGACGCTCCGAAAGGCGTGGAGCGTGTATGACCGGTGGCTTGCCGATCCGCGGGTGGAATTTTATCCAGAGCCGCGAGGCGTTGACGCGGAGTTCCGCGAGGCCACGGCGCCGTTTGCCGCCAGGCCGGCATCGAAATGGATCGGCGATTGTTGGCTGCTCGCATCGGCGAACGGTATCCAGGCGACTCTTGTTACTTTCGATCGCGCGTTGTATCAGCACGCCCGTAAGCAGGGTCATTCCGTCGTGATGCCGGGTTGAAACCATTTTCAATCGCGCGCCAAATCAGGCGATGTATGAGCACGCGAACCCGGTGTTATACTCGCGCTTTCTACCGCATCCTTCAGAGGGAAAACATCTGCTGACTCGCCGGGATTTTCAAATTGCCGCACTGCGATGTTCCGCCGCTCTGTTGCTTTCTCCGCTCCGTCTTGTCGGAGAAGCGGACCTTTCCCCCACCATCGCAGGACTCTATCGCAAGGCCATCGTCATCGATTCGCTCTGCTGCCCGTTGGTCGATTCAGCGATGCCCGATCCTGATCTAGTCAGGGTCATTCGCGACTCTGGCATCACCGCCGTCAACTGCACCGTCTCCGAGCGGGATTTCGAGGGCACGATCCGAAACATCGCCTGGCTGCAGGCTCTGGTCGACAAGTATCCTGACACCTTCACCATCATCCGGCACCAGCCGGAGATTGCTCTCACCAAGTCTTCCAACAAAGTTGGTATACTCCCGGGATTTCAGGACACAGCGTTTCTTGAAGAGAAGCCCGAGCGCATCGCCATGTTCCGCGATCTTGGTGTACGCATCATGCAGCTTACCTACAATAAGCGCAGCATTTTCGGCGACGGCTGCCTCGAGCCGGGAAATGCCGGACTCAGCCCCGCGGGAATCGCGGCGATTAAGAAGATGAACGAGATCGGAGTGGCTCTCGACCTCAGCCACAGCGGATACCACACCACCGCGGAGGCCATCGTCGCATCCTCCAAGCCCGTCCTCATCTCCCACTCCGGCTGCGCGGCTGTGTATGCCCACCCCCGCAACAAGCCCGACGAAATTCTCAAGTCTCTCGCCGATCGCGGTGGCTACTTCGGTGTCTACCTCATGCCTTACCTGGTTGCGTCTCCCACTGTACCTACTCGCCGGCATGTGCTCGATCATCTGCTGCACGCGATTGAGGTGTGCGGCGCCGACCACGTGGGCATCGGCTCCGATGGATCGATTCAGGCGGTTACGCTCACCCCGGCTCAGAAAGCCGCGTTTGACGCGGATATTGCCCGCCGCAAGCAACTCGGCATCGGAGCGCCCGGCGAGGATCGCTATCCCTGGGTACCCGATCTAAATGGTCCGAGCTACATGGAAGTGATTGCCGAAGAGCTTTCCCGCCGCGGCCAATCCTCTTCCGTCATCGAAAAGGTGTTGGGCGCTAATTTCCAACGCGTACTCGGCGATATCTGGGGGACGGAAGGTACGCCTGCCGCATCGAGCCTGACATGAGGGTCCGTCGCCGACTCATCGATTAGAACTTCATAAGAAACGCAGCGGTGATACGGTTCTCACTGTCGCGAAGATCTGGGCTCCAACCTGGAACAAGGGAACCTGGAGCGCCCGTGTTGCCTCCTGGCGGAGTCACGCCGCCGGGACCGCTGAAGTAAGGTACATTAGCCGCGCGATGGTTGTACTCCAACCGGTAGGTGAAGTACTGGTTCGGCATGTAGTCCAGCGTAACCGAAGAGTCCCACGCCTTGAATGGATCCCCCGGATTTTCGCTGAAGTAGGGCGTTCCAGAAGCCGCCGTCGCTCCGTTGATCGGTGGCAGAAGGACCAGATAACGGCCTGGATTGTTAATGCGTCCTCCGCCCAGGGTCAGGCCGTAGCGGTCGTGATCGAACCACAAGCGGTTGTAGACCATGAAGCCAAGGAAGCTTTGTTTCGGCCCGCTCTTGCCGCTACCATGGCAGCTTACGCCGCCGCCGCTCTCGCAGCCCGCGTCCCCGGTGAGCGTCATGGCGGCTTTGCTGACGAGGGAGTCGGGACGGTCATAGTACTTGTACTCAATGCTGTCGTCGGTGTGCAGGCGGGTGCGGTTGGGTACGCCGAGGGCATCCTCACCGTAGCCGTACTGGTTGCCGAGAATCTCTAATTTGCCGCTGGGCCGCCAGAGGATCTGTCCGCCGAGCCCAGGCCGGTTGTTGAACCGTCCGTAGGACTGCCAGCCGTTGATGAACCATGGTTCGATCTTCAATTTGGCGGTGGGAAACCACTGCACCCGCACACCGTTGAAGAACCAGGGCGTGTTTGAGGACACGTACGAGGGCTGATAGGCCCAGTTGTCAAACTGGTAGAACGAGAACAGGCCGACATAGGAGAGGAAGATACCGGCATCGACGTTGAGGCCGTGCTGCACGTTGAAGTGGTAGCCTGCGTTGGCCTCGCCTACATAACGATAGGCATCGGCGAGATCCCACTGCCCACGTGCAGGGCTGGCGTCGTTGCGCGGCGTGGCCGTCGCGTAAAGGCCGACCTGGGTTAGAACGCGGCCGCGCACATTGTTCCAATGGAAGTCGCCGCCGATTCCAAGGTCTGTCAGCGTAACCTCGCTGGAACGAAAGACTTCGCTCGATCCGACGATAGTGTCGTCCTGCGGGTGGCGGAAGTCGTAAGTGTAACTCACATCAGAACGTATTTCCGGGGTGAAGAATTTAGTGGCATACGGAGTGTCTTTCGTGCGCGCATTGCCGTTGAGCCAGGTGAAGTCGGCAAAAGCGAACGGCTCAGAGTGCGGGTTGGATGGATCGGTAACCTCTGGTTCCGCTTCACTGAGACTTGGAACCGCAGCAGACGCCTTTGCGGTAGTGAAATGGTGAGTCTCCGGAGCGGCGGAGCGATCCTGCTTGAGTTGTATCAACTCTTTCTGGATCTCCTCTAACTGGTCCTGCAACCGCTGAATCTTTAGATCCTGAGCCGCCGAGGTCAGCTTATCTTCTGCCGCGGGCCCGGGATTCGGCTCAGTTGTTTGAGCTAGCAGATCTCCCATGCAGAGAGTCAGCCCGACCAAGGTCAGGCACATCAGGTTCGTTCCCGTTATGCGGGAATTTCTCGGTTTCACTTTACTTCTCCGTCTTGTGGGGGATTGCGACAAGTGCATGGAATCCATCTCTTGCAGGGCTACAAGTACGGTAGCGACAGGTTGGTAAGAAACGCGTAAAGGGAAGGTAAGGGATTCGTATAGAGCCGTGCGCCCGCTCCATCGATTGCCGGCTTACGTTCCGATTTTGTGCCGAATTCGTCTCATGCGAGGACACCTTGCGCCCCGGCAGGTCCTTCGCGCGAAAGAGTTTCTGGCGTGCCAAATTGACCCGCACTGCCCGAATATGCGTTTTCATTGAGTCCAGCGGCCCGCGCATACAAATCTTTATGCCGTCTTTACGCAATCCTTATGGCCATTTCCATTTACTGATTGGAAGCAGCAACGATTTTGCAGCCGGAGGTAGCAGCGGCTACCGCCACGAGCAAGACGATCACCATCCACATCAAACCCCGAGGGCTGACTATATTGAGATTCAACGGGCGCGGATTTGGGCGCATACCCTTCTTCCTTTTATTTACGGTAATAACGGGCGTTCAAAGTTTTCGAGCCCAGGAATCCAGTGCCGCTGTCGCCGGCCAGCCGATCCTCTTGAACCCGCTACCGAATCAGGGGGATGATGGCGATCCAGGCTCGCAGATGAATGCCGGCCCATCTCCGCAAACGGCTGCTGCCCAATCCGCACCGGGTACGGCTTCGCTGCCGAAGCGAGGGTTCTTCACCCGCTTAGGGCACGCTTATCTGGATGACTGGACGGTGGACTCAAACGGCGCTCCGCCCTCCGCTGAACCAGCGCGAAGAGGGACTCCGCGCCCGCTGAATTCCCCACCGTTCCCCTCAGCCGATTGGCCCATCGGAGGAACTGTTGTCATCGGTGCTCCCGACTATGGTAGTTACATGCTGATGCAGGCTATCAACGAGAACAAGAGCCGGGTCAAGATCTACGGTTGGTTCGATATCGGCGGAAACGCCAGCACCTCGAACAAAGGCCGGTATGCCAACAACGAAACCGCTTACGATGTCATTCCCAATTCCCTCCAATTGGACCAGGTGGCACTTTATTTTGAACGCTTACCGAATACCGTGCAGACGGAGCACGTTGACTGGGGCTTCCGCTTCACCAGCATTTATGGCCTGGATTACCGCTACACCATCGCGAAGGGCATCTTCAGCCAGCAATTGTTGAAAGACAACAACACCTACGGTTATGACCCGGTCATGTATTACCTGGATTTCTATGTGCCACAGGTCGCCAAAGGAATGGATGTCCGGATTGGACGCTACATCTCGCTGCCCGATATCGAAGCGCAGTTAGCTCCCAATAACTATACGTACAGCCATTCCATCCTTTACACCTACGACTGCTATACCCAGAATGGAGTCAACACCACCACCAAGCTGGACGACCACTGGACAGTCCAGGCCGGGGTCTCAGGGGGTTGCGAATCGGCGCCGTGGATTTCGAACGCCAAACTCACCGGCAACTTCTGCGCGGCCTATACCTGGAAAGATGGCGGCGATAATCTGTATGCCTGCGCTAATTCCGTCAATTCAGGAAAATACGCCTACAACAATCTTTCCGCCTACTATCTAACCTGGTATCACAAGATCAACGCCACCTGGCATACGGATCTCGAAGCCTGGTACCAGTACGAGAAAGATGTCCCCAACTTATGTTATGGGTTGAGTCCGTGTATCAGTTATGGCTCCAACGCAAACATTGGCGCCAATGCAGGTGAAATCAACGGCCCCTCGCTTATCACTGGAGCGAACGGAGCGCAGTGCAACCCCCTGGCGACGCATTGCTTCGCGCCAGACTACGCCATCGTGAATTACCTCGAGCACGAATTCAACCACCATCACAGCTCGCTGACCATTCGTAACGAATACGTCGATGACCTCAAAGGCCAACGGACCGGCAATAAGACGCGCTACTCAGAGCACCTGGTGGGATTTAATTTCTGGCTGGGAAGTACGGTGACCTTCCGCCCGGAGTTGCGATACGAACACTCATACGATGTGCCGGCGTATGATTCGCCTTCCGTCGATGGCGTCAGTGGTGCTCCAACCAAGAAGAGCCAGCTTACCCTCGCCGGAGACGTTATCTACCACTTCTAGAACCCTCCTCTCGGCTACACCTGCAGTCGGTAGAGAATAATTTCCTTTTGCTTTAGCGGGGTCCATGTTTCACTAGACCTCTACCGGTCACAATTCAGGAGGAAACACGGATGGCGACGACTCCACCGGGCCAAATGAAGACTACCCTCAGCCTGACCAGCCTGACCAGCAATGCCATGGCACTGATCGCCCCCGGGGCTTTTCTCTGGCTCACCTTCGCCATCCAGGCAAACACAGGTACTACCTCCCCAGCCATGTGGATGGGCGTTTTGGTCGCGCTGCTGCTCTGCCTGGCTACCGCCGTCTGCTACGCAGAGATGGCCAAGCTCTTTCCCGGCACCGGCAGTTCTTACTACTTCGCCGAACAAGCCTTTCTGAATCGCGAAAAGGCATGGCGCTACGCCAGAGTTTCTAAGTTCATTGTTGGCTGGGCGTCCCACCTTTATTACTGGATCTATCCCGGGGTCATGGTCGGCACCACCGGCATCGTGTGCGGCTATCTGGTCGGAACTTTGTGGCCGAACTTCATGAGCGCCTCCAACCCCGGCCCGGCGTTCATGATGGCCGTAGCCATCGTATTTTCCTTTGCTGTTGCCTATATCGCCCATCGCGGGATTTCAGGCTCGACTGCCGTCAATCTCACCATCAACGTGATCCAGATTACGGCCCTGGTCATCTTCTCCATCCTGGCTCTTAATTACCGCCTGCACCACCCGCCCGGCAGCGTGGCCTACCAGTTCGATCCCACCTCCGGCGAAGCTTATACCTACGAGTTCAAAACCACATCGACCGTGGTCAATGGCGCGGCTACGGATACCATCGTCCGTGATGCCTCTCAAGTTCCCCTACCCAAGCTCAGTGCCCACGGCACGCCAGTGGGCTATCACGTCAGCTATCCCACCCGGGACGCGAGCGGCGTTTTCCTGACTCACTCCAACGGCGCGTCGGTGATCAAGCCTCACAATCTCAATTGGGTATTTATTCAGGCCACGGTGGCCATCCTGATCCTGGTCGGTTTTGAATCGGTCACAGCGATGAGCGGAGAGGCGAAGAACGCCAAACGCGACGTGCCCATCGCGGTCATCGTCTCCCTGCTGGTGCAGGGGGTCATCTGTTATTTCCTGGAATATTTCGCTGCGAATTATTTCCTCAATAGCGGCTATACGATGCAGAATGCCGGATCTTCCGCGGCTCCCCTGGGAGACATGATGGTGATCCTGGGAGACGCGGTGTTCGGTCAGGGCCACGGCCGGACCTTCATGCTATGCGAGGCGGCTACGGTGTTGCTGGCGCTGATCGGTACCACGCTCTCCTGCATGAATACAGGCGCGCGCATTACCTACGCCATGGGCAAAGACCAGGAGGCTCCGAGCCAGCTGGGGCTGCTGCATCCCAAAAATCTTACCCCCCATCGGGCTATCTGGACCTTGGCCGTCATCTCAGCGATTTTCGGCTGTCTTGCAGTGTGCATGGTGTTCGGCGACGCCGGCGCCGTTCCCGATGCGACCATTCAGGCCCTCCCCCACGGGTTCTGGTCCAGCTTCGGATACAGCACGCATGACAAGATGGCGGCGCTCCCCAATTCCCTGCTCACCATTACCCTGGCATCGAACTTCGGCACCTTCGTGCTGTATGGATTGAGTTGTGCATTGTGCATGGTCGCGTACCACAAACATCCCAACTACAGCCCAATTCGGCATTTGGCGATTCCGTTGTTTGGCTTGGTGGCCAACCTGGCCTGCATGATTTTTTATCTGGCCGGGCCTGCTCTGGGCTATGGCACCACGCGAGAACCCTTGCTCGCCCTGGGCATTGCCCTGGTCTGGGGATTGTATGGAGGAGTCTTCTTCTTCCGCGGCAGCAAGAAAGCGGGACGAAAGATTTTGATGGATACGCGCGCCGGCACTGCCTGAGGCGGTATAACAGTGCCTGATGCTGGACCTTGCATTTGCCCAGGTTTCCGATCCAGGACTGCTCCGCGACGGGAATGAGGATTTTCTTGGTCACTTTCCGCCCGCGACCGCGGCGGAGGTTCGCTCCCGGGGATGGCTTTTTGCCCTGGCGGATGGAGTGGGCGGCCACGAGCGGGGAGAGGTTGCCTCGAAGCTTGCGGTGGAGAGCGCGGTAGAAGGTTTCCGCAACGCAGCGGCTGGGGCGCAACTGGCTGGATTGCTTTCCAGGCTGGTTCATAGCGCCAACGGACAGGTCTACGCGGCTGCGACGAAATCGGGAAAGGTCGCAGGCGGCATGGCAACCACGCTGGTTCTGTGCGGGTTGCGTTTCGATCAAGCGGTGATCAGTCATGTGGGCGACTCGCGGTGTTATCTCATACGGGACGGACGCGCCACTCCTCTTACCCGGGACCATACGGTGGCTGCTGATCAAGCCCACCTCGGACTGCTGTCGGCACAGGAGGCTGTAACCTCATCCTCCCGCCACGTGCTCAGCCGCGCGGTGGGGGCTGACCTGGTGGTGACGCCGGAGACAACCCAGGTCCAGGTGGACCCTGAGGATGTGTTGATGCTCTGCTCCGATGGCCTTCATGGCGCGTTGCCCGCTGCTGAGATCGCCTACGTCGTCACCCAGCGAATGGATTTACAGGCAGCCGCCGAAAGGCTGGTAGCCATTGCGAATGAGCGCGACGGCTCTGATAATGTCAGCGTGCAGTTGATCCGCATTCATAGTGTCGAACGCATGGGCATGTACCGCGGCAGACCGTACAAACTGCGCTGATGAAATGACCCCACCCCAAGCCGGCGAGTTATTCGACCATTACCACCTCGACGATGTCGTTGCGCGCAGCGGGATGGCCACCATCTTCCGCGCCACCGACCAGCGCAGCGGACAGCAGGTCGCCATCAAGGTTCCCCATCCTGAAGTGGAAAGCGATCCTGCGCTGTTTGACCGCTTTCAGCGGGAAGCAGAAATTGGCCGGCGGCTGGATCATCCCGGGGTGATGAAGGTGTTCCCCACAGAAGACAGCAACCAGGTCTACATGGTGATGGAGTGGGTCGATGGGGAATTGCTGCGGCAGCTGTTGCAGCAGGAGAGGAAGCTTCCGCTGGAGCAAACGGTCAGCATCGTCCTGCAGATTTGCGAGGTGCTCGAGTACGTGCACAAGCATGATGTGGTGCATCGCGATCTGAAGCCGGAAAATGTGATGATCGATGACCTGGGACGAATCAAGCTGATCGACTTTGGCATTGCTGCCAGCGCCGGCGCGCGCAGGCTGACCTTTGCCAACTTCTCGAAGACCATGGGAACGCCTGACTATATTTCTCCTGAGCAGGTGAAGGGGAAGCGGGGAGACGTTCGCAGTGACATTTATGCTCTGGGTGTGATGCTGTATGAAATGTCGACCGGGGCGTTGCCGTTTTCCGGCCCCAATCCCTTTGCCGTGATGAATAGCAGGCTGCTGAACAGCCCGGTTCCTCCGCGTGAACTGAATCCCGAGATTAGTCCGCAGCTGCAGGAGACTATCTATCGTGCTCTGGAAAGGGAGCCGAAGAATCGCTACGCGAGCGTGCGCGAGCTGGCGTGGGATTTGCAACATCCGGAGACGGTTGGAGTGGCCGATCGTCGTGAGTTGCACGAGTGGAAAAGACAACGGAATGCTAACTCGCGGAAAGTGTGGTTGTATGTGGCGCTGGCATTGCTGCCGGTGGCCATCTTCGTTCTCATGGTGCTGCTGGCTCATCGTTAGAGAGGAGAAAGACGAAAAGACAGACCTTTGATGGGCTTCGCCCGTCTTTATTAACCCACGTACGCTGGTGCGAACATGGGGCACCCGTCCAGTGTTGGTGTGAGTGGAAGGATGGATTAGCAGGAAACATCTATTGAAAAACATTTCCAAGAAAGAGCATCCACACTGAGATCAGCGCTCTACGAATTCCTCGTTGTGAATCACGAACTCGGGATAAGCACCCGCTCCCAACTCATGCAGGTCCATACCCAAGCGTTCGCCGTCGAGGCCAGTGCGCTGCGGAAAGACACGGTCGAGCATCCAGTTCAGGGCGTAGGTCAGCGGCAATACCAGCCCCAGCAAGGTGGCCACACCGACCACTTGCGCCAACAGCTGCCCGGGCACAAAAAATCCTACGGCTAGCAACCCCCAGATCCCGGCAACGGCATGCACCGAGATCGCTCCGCCGGGATCGTCGACGGCCAGGCGTAATTCGAGCAGTTCCACAGAAAACGTCACCAGGACCCCGGCGATGAGCCCGACTCCGATCGCCATAAGAGGACTAACAAAAGTGCAAACCGCACTGCTGGCCACCAGCCCGCCGACCCAGCCATTGGCGGAGAGTGAGGCATCCGGTTTAGCGAAACGCAGGCGGGTGATCAACACTGCAGCCACGCAGGCCGCGGCTGCCGAAAGCATGGTGTTGAGTGCGATCAAGGGGATTTGCGCCGGCGGAGCAGCGGCAAAAAGAATCGCGCAGGCGGCGTTCAGGGCGATCCAGCCCGGCAGAACGAGCAAAGCGCCAAAAAGAACGTAGACGATGTTGTGCCCGGGAATCGCCGCCGCGATCCCGTCTTGTGCATACTTCCCGCGGCGGGGTCCGATGATCCAAACCACGCTCAGCGCCGTGAGGCCGCCGACCACCTGGATGGTGCCGGCGCCGCCCGCGTCGAGAAAGCCGCGCCCCAGACCATAATTGCTTCCCAGCTGCGCCAGCCATCCTCCGCCCCAGACCCAATGGGCAAACAGAGGATAGGTCCAACCCGCCAGCAGCGCAGTGGAAAGACAACTAGCGCTCAACCGCCACCGATCGGCGCCGGCACTCAACGGGATCAACGCCGCCAACCCAACAGCGAAGACTTGCAGCAGCACCGCCAGGGGGGTAGCGCCCGGTGATAGTCCGAGCAAGCAAAATGGTGCGCGGGCGAGCCAATCCCAATGGCTGCCGGCGATGGTGAGCGTGTGCGCCGGCCCCCCGGCCACGCCTTCCCAGGAAAAGCCAACCACGCAAAAGACCAACGCCGCGACAGCAATCGCCGCCAGCGAGCCGAGCATCGAGTGGGCCGCACTCCGGGTTCGTCCAAGCCCGGTATTCATCAGCACGAATCCAGCCAGAACCAGCGGGATGATGGCGACCAGGGCCATCGAAGCCAGCATAGGGAGGTCGTAGGCGGCTGGGTAGGGCGTCACTTCGCCTCCCTGGGCAACCTCGCGCCTCCGCGGAAGGCAAGAATCAGCCCAAGAAGTTGCACCCCCAAACCGGCCAGGACGAAAAGATCCCGGGGCCCGGGCCGGGCAAAGAGGGCGAGCGCGGAGACAACAATGACCCACCCTGCCAGCAGCAACAACATGCCCGCAAGTTTCATCGGCAATTCCTCACCTGATTGAATGCAAGCATAATGCAACCAGAAACGAAAGAACTAAGCGCTGAGGAGCTTTCCGGGCGAGACGCAAAGAACTTCGGGTTATGCCGGATTCTTGTGTAAAGTAAGCGAACAGACAGAAGAGCAAGACCGTTTCAGAAAATGGATTTCTGGACCAACGGAGGATAACGGATTTCATGCGACGGTTCGGAGGGATAGCCTTGCTGGTTCGTGTGGTGGTGCTGCTGGCGGCGTGTTTGACGGCGGCAGTGGCCACAGCGCAGCCTTTGGGCCAAGCGGATCCTGCGACGGGGGACCGCCTGGCCGCGCTCGAAAAGAGCTCTGCGGCCCAGGCGGCGGCGATCGCCGCGGCCCAGTCTGCAGGCGATAACGCGTGGATGCTGGCCAGTTCGGCGCTGGTTTTGTTGATGAGCGGGCCCGGGTTGGCGTTGTTTTATGGCGGCCTGGTACGCAGAAAGAACGTCCTGGGAACCATGATGCAGACGTTCGCCATGATGGCGGTGATCACCGTTTTGTGGGGCCTGGTGACTTACTCGCTCGCATTCGGCGAGGGAAGCGCCTTCATCGGCGGCCTGCACAATGTCTTCTTGCGTGGGGTTGGGCTGGAGCCCGATCCAAAATACGCGGCTACCATCCCGCTGCAGACGTTCATGATCTTCCAACTGATGTTCGCCATCATTACCCCGGCCCTGATCACCGGCGCCTTCGCCGAGCGGATGAAGTTTTCCGCCATGCTGGTATTTATGGTGCTGTGGGCAATCTTTGTCTACAGCCCCATGGCGCACATGGTCTGGGGCAAGGGCGGGCTGTTGAACGCTTCGCTGGGCGGACGCTTTCCCTGCCTGGATTTTGCCGGAGGCACGGTGGTGCACGTGACGTCGGGCGTGTCCGCGCTGATCACCGCGTTATACCTGGGCAAGCGCGTGGGATACCCAGAGGAGCCCATGACGCCGCATTCTGTGGTCCTGAGCTTCGTGGGGGCTTGCCTGTTGTGGGTGGGATGGTTTGGATTCAACGCCGGTTCCGCTCTGAGCGCGGGCAGCCTGGCGACCTCGGCCTTTGTGGCTACTCATTTTGGAGCGGCAGCGGCGGCGATTGGCTGGAGCGCGGCGGAGTGGCTGCGCAATGGACGATGCACGGCACTGGGAGCGATCTCGGGAGCGGTGGCCGGGCTGGTGGCGATTACCCCGGCTTCCGGCTTTGTGACCCCCATGTCCGCTTTGTGGATCGGTCTGATCGCCGGGGTATTCTGCTACCTGATGGTAGTGAAAGTGAAGGCGGTATTCGGGTACGACGATTCGCTGGATGCATTCGGGGTGCACGGCGCCGGCGGGACCATGGGGGCCTTGCTAACCGGAGTTTTTGCCAGTAGCGCGATCAATCCGATTTTTGGGGCGGGAAAGGCAACCGGCCTGCTGGAAGGCAATCGGGGGCAGATCCTCAACCAGGCGATTGGTGTGGCCATTGCCTGGTGTCTGTCCATTGTCGGGACGCTGATCATCCTCTTTGTGGTGGATAAGCTGATCGGGCTTCGCGTCAGTGAAGAGGACGAACGCACCGGGCTGGACTTGTCACAGCATGACGAAGAAGGATATGACTTCGCCACCTAAATCAAGGAGAACGAGGCGGTGAAGAATTTTCTCGACAGCGTTGTCGCACATCCAGCGGGCGCCTTTATTTTGCTGACACTGGCCGCCTTCCTGGAAGCTTTCGGCGATTCTCTGTTTCAGAGTGGCCTCTACCGCTCTGCAGGCGCAGCCCGCGGACTTTTTTTCGTCTCCGGCGCGGTGGTTCTCGCACTTTACGGTTTTACGGTCAACATCCCCCATTGGGATTTTGGCAAACTGCTGGGAATCTATGTGGTGCTGTTTTTCCTGGTGGCCCAGGTGTTGGCCAAGGTCCGGTTCCACCAGGCGCCCACCACACCGATTTACGTAGGCGGGACTCTGATCGCCACGGGCGGCATCATCATCGCGTTCTGGCGAGGGTAAGCAAGTGATCTTGATGGTTTCTTTACGCTGTTTCGAGTACAAACAATTTGCCGGGAACACGATTCCCTAAGGAGAACCATGTCAGACCCACTTCGCAATTTCATTGAAATGCCGTATTCCGAACTGGAAGAGCGCAATTTGGCGGCCAAGGACCAGCGTAGACGCCGCGTTCCAGCAGGGACCATCCGCGAGGAGCGGCTGAAATATCTGACCGACGAAAAGCACATCAAGGCGGTCACGGTGCTGTTCAGCGACCTGGAAGGCCGGCTGCACATGCTGGACTACGACAAGAAGTTCATCATCAAGAGCGACGACAATCTGACCTTTGATGGCAGTTCGATCCGCGGCTTTACCGCCCAGCGAGAGAGCGACCTTCGGCTGGGCATTGATTGGGGATCTTTCTATTGGGTGCCATCGGACTATTTCGGCGCCGGCAAAGTGCTGGTATTTGGCGAGGTGATCGCCAAGGACGGCAAAGCCTATCCTGCTGACATCCGCGGGGTGCTGAAGAACTATGCCAATGGACTTTACGACCAGAAGGGTTACACCCTCAATGCGGCTAACGAAATTGAAGGGTTCCTCTTCAAGGGTACCGATGCGGAACGGCATTATCACGAGACGCACGCCTTCGAGTACGTCAACACCGGCGGCTACTATCATTCTCTCCCCGGCGACCCGCTGCGCACCTTCATCGATACCAGCGCCGAAGTACAGCGAGCCATGGGGTTTGAGAACGAGAAGGACCACCCCGAGGTTGCGCCCTCCCAGTTTGAGATTAACTACAGCTATAGCGACGTGGTGACGGCCGCCGATCAGATCCAGCTCTACAAGCTCATCTGCCGCGAAGTGGCGACCAAGTTGGGCTTTACCGCTTCCTTTTTGCCTAAGCCCGTCGTGGGCGTAAATGGCAGCGGGATGCACACCAACGTTTCTATCAGCGAGCAGGGCAAGAATCTTTTCTGGGATGAGAAGGGCGAAGAGAAGCTGAGCAAACTGGGTTGGGAGTTTATTGATCGTATTCTGACCCATGGCAATGACGTTTGCTTATTGCTAAATGCGAGTGTGAATGCGTTTCGCCGTCTTGATCCTCACTTCGAAGCTCCCAATCAGATCATCGCTTCGGCCACCGATCGCGGCTCGATGGTCCGCATTCCGATTGGCAACGAGAAGAGCATGCGGGTGGAAGTTCGCTCCGTCAGCCCCGACGCAAACCCTTACCTGGTGCTGTATTCAGTATTCAAGACGGGCATCGAGGGGGAGACAGCGAACATCGATAATCTTCGCCAGGCCAAGCGTTACCTGCCCGACAATATCTATGCCGCGCTCGACAACTTTCAGGCTGCGAAGTGGACTGACACCCTGCTGGGAGCGGACGTGAAAGAACGCTATGCGGATTTGAAGAGAGCCTCCGCAGACCGCTGCCCTCGCCTGCTGGGAACGTTTGTGAAGCCCCCCGAGGTGCAATACCACCACGACGTCTACAACCAGTATCTGTGGAACAAGTTTTGATCCACCGGAACACCCAGGTCTCAAAAGCGAGACCTGGGCCACCCACTCAAATGTCTAACCGCTTGATCTCACCCACAATTGGACCGTAGCTCACAATGGCACACAATGCAGTTGCGCCCACAAATATCAGCACATCATCAAAGGATCCGGTCCGCTTGACCAGGTAGCCTATGATAATCGGCGTGGTGATCCCGGCCAGGTTTCCGATCAAATTGAAGAGCGCCCCGTTGAGTCCAACCATGCCCTTCGGCGACGTGTCGGAAATCACCGTCCAGCCCAAAGAACCAAAACCTTTGCCAAAAAACGACAGCGACATCAGCAACAGCATCACCGCCTGGGCCGGGGCGTAATTGCATCCAATCATGGTTACCGAAAGCAACATGCCGGCCATGATCGGCGCTTTCCGGGCAAAGCTCAAAGAAGACCCGGCGCGCAACAGCCGGTCTGAGACCATCCCACCAAGGATCCCTCCGGTCCCGCCGCAAAGGGCCGGCAGAGCCGCAGCAAACCCAACTTTCATGATGGACAGATGCCGCGCCTGGGCTAGATAAACCGGAAACCAGGTAAGAAAAAACCAGGTCAACGTGGTGATGCAATATTGACCCAGGTAGATACCCACCAACATACGATGGCTTAACAACTGCTTGACCGCACTCCAGGTAAGTACACTGGCCTGCGAATGAACCAGGCCGCCGCCTTGCTCAATGTAGGCCACCTCCGCAGCCCGGATGCGTGGATGGCTCTTGACGTCATAGATATTCTTCACCCAGATGACCGCCAACACAAAACCAAGGCCGCCCATGAACCAGAAACAACTCCTCCAACCGGCCGCATGGGCGATCCAACCCAGGATGGGACCGAAGATCATCAGGGCAAAGTATTGCGAGGAATTAAAAATCGCAGACGCACGCCCGCGCTCTTCGGCCGGGAACCAGGAGGCGACGATGCGGCCATTGCCGGGAAAAACCGGCGCCTGGGCAAATCCGGCGATCAGCCGCAGAACAAAGATCGTCGCAAACGCAGTGGCAAATCCGGTAAGCAGCGCACAGACCGACCATACGACAATCCCGATGCCGTACACTATCTTCGATCCCAAGCGGTCCAGCAACGCACCGGACGGTAATTGTCCCAGCACATAGGCCCAACTGAAGCCGGAAAAGAGATAGCCCATCTTCACCGGGTCGAGCAGAATGTCTTTCGCCATGGCCGTTCCCGCGATGGAAAGCGCGACCCGGTCTCCATAGCTGAAGCAGCTTACGGCAAAGAGAATGGTGATGATCAAGTAGCGGACGTGGCTGTTGCCGGTCAAGACCGTCCCGCGACGAGCCTGCTTAGTTCCTCCACTTCGGCCGCGGTCAGGTCAGTCAGTGGCGGCCGCACAGGTCCTGCGGGGCGGCCGATGGCCTTCATCCCCGCTTTCACGATAGACACGGCATATCCCTTGCCTCGGTTTCGCATGTCGATGTACGGCAGAACAAACTCCCGTAAACGAGCGAACACGGCGGCATGATCCCGCCTCCGCACCGCAGCATAGAATTCAAGCGCGAACTGGGGCAGGAAATTGAAGATGGCAGACGAGTAGGTGGTGACACCCATCTCGAGATAAGGAAGCGCAAAGGTCTCAGCGGTGGGCAAACCGCCAATATAGGTGAGGCGATCTCCCATCCTGGCGTAGATGCGGGTCATGCGCTCAATGTCCCCTACACCGTCTTTAAAGCCCACCAGGTTCGGGCACCTTTGACACAAGCGCTCCAGCGACACTTCATCGAGCACCGCATTATCGCGGTTGTACATGACGACGCCGAGTTTGGTCGAGGCGCATACCGCCTCCACGTGCGCCGCTAAACCCGGCTGCTCTGCATTCACCAAGTAAGGCGGCAAGAGAAGGATTCCGTCCGCCCCCGCTGCCTCCGCGGCCTGGGCAAACTCCCTGGCCATCGCAGTGCCGTAGCCGCAACCTGCCAACACTGGTACCTGTCCGGCTGTCTGCTGAACCGCAGCTTGAACTACCGCGCTCAATTCGTTCCGCGTAAGGGAAAAGAACTCGCCCGTTCCTCCTGCAGCGAAGAGTCCGGCGGGCTTATAGGACAGTAGCCAGGCGATGTGCTCCTGATACGCCTTAGGCTGAAATTGGTAGTCATCAGAGAAATGAGTGACGGGAAAGGACAGCAGACCTTCCCCAATCGTTTTCGCCATCTCGGCCGGTTCCATCGTCTTTCCCTCTCAACCCATGGAATCGACTGCCTGGATCAACGCCCGGATGTAACCGTAGCAATAAGCAAACGACTGCAGGCCGTTGGGGTCATTGGCTGCCAATGGAACATGATCCGGCATCAGCATATACGGATAACCGACCTCTTTGTAGACCTGGATGGCTTTTACGAAGTTAACGTCCCCCTCATCGGGATAAACCTCCATAAAATTGTCGCGATGGCCACGGATGTTGCGGAAGTGTACGTTAAATATCTTACGGCGCGAACCGAAGTAGCGAATGACGTCGTAAATCTCTGCTGATGGATTCTGCAGCATCTCAGAGATCGTGCCCTGACAGAAATTTAGTCCGTGATAGGGACTCTCCTGGATGGCGATGAACTTCTTCAGACCGTCCACCGTGCCCAGGACCCGGTTGACTCCCTGATAGCCTTCGGGCGGCATGCCCGGGTCGTGTGGGTGGCAGGCCATGCGGATCTTGTATTCATTGGCCACCGGGATGACCCGGTCGAGGAAGTAGGTGATCCGCTCCCAAAACATATCGGCGTCGACGTGTCCGGCCCGGGTGAGCGGCGTTTCCGGATGGGCTTCCGCGAGCTTCCAGGTGCTGTACATGGCGTCGCCGCGCCCTGGTGTTCGTCCGGAACGAACTACGCCCAGAATGCTCATGTTGTATTTCATGGAGGGGATGCCTGCCTGGGCGCAATTTTTGATCAGGGTTTGCATGGCTTCGATATCGCGGTCACGTTCCGGACTCTGCGCCAGCATGATTGCCGGATGCTTTTCTTTGTCAATGTAACTGGATTCCAGAAAGGGAGGAGCGGTGCAGTCGATGCTGATGCCGCAGGTTTGCGCCAGGTCGACCATGCGGTTCAGTTCTTCGAGGGTCGCGTAAATGCGGTCTGGTGAAATTTCGGGGTAGCCGCAGATATTCTGCACGCTGTAGCGCGCCAGGTATTTGAGATGGGTCTCGTTGGTGGGGGCCGTCTGGTCCCCTACTTTCATCAGCGCGCGCTTCGCAGCTGTTGGCGCGGGTGAAGCAAGACCTTTTGCGGCTAATAAGCCCGCGGCGCTGGTGGAAGTAATGAATTTTCGTCGGTTCATGATCAAAGTTTGAGTAAAGCCCAGTGGCTAATGAGAGTGTGTGAGCAACGGGAAAAGAAACCGCAGGTCCCTGCGCTGCGCTCCGGTCGGGATGACAATTCTGTTGTGCCCGCAAGAGCTTTAGCAAGAAATACTTGATCCCGGATAGAGTTGTCATCCCGACCGGAGCGTAGCGTAGCGTAGTGGAGGGACCTGCGGTTTCCTTTCCCGCTTTTTGCAACTCGACCTCTAAACGGCCCCCACCGCAGCATTGAGCGCCTGCCCCACAATGGTTTCCGCTTCCGCTTCGATCTGCTCTAGATGCTCCTGGCTGCGAAAGCTTTCCGCATAGATCTTGTAAATCTCTTCCGTGCCCGAAGGACGAGCCGCGAACCAGCCATCCTCGGCCATCACTTTGACACCACCAATCGGCTGACCGTCGCCGGGTGCATGGGTGAGGATGGTCTGGATCTTCTCCCCCGCCAACGTCGCGCTCTGAATGCTGTCTTTGCTCAACTTGGCCAGGATGGCCTTCTGCTGCGTGGTGGCCTTGGCGTCGGTCCGGTCGTAGTACGGGTTGCCGAACTGCTGCGTGAGTTCCTGGTACAGTTCACCCGGATCCTTCTTCATGGTCGCGGTCATCTCCGCCGCCAGCAGCGCAGCAATCATGCCGTCCTTGTCGGTGGTCCACACCGTGGCGTCGCGGCGCAGAAAGGAGGAACCGGCGCTTTCTTCGCCCACAAACCCCAGCTTGCCGGCAATCAGACCATCGACGAAATACTTGAAACCTACCGGGACTTCGTAAAGCTCTCTGCCCAGGCCCGCGGCCACGCGATCGATCATGCTGCTGCTGACCACCGTCTTGCCCACGGCAACCTGCTTGCCCCACTCCGGACGATGCCCGAAGAGATAGCTGATGGAAACGGCCAGATAATGATTCGCAGGCAGCAATCCCTGGCTCCTGGTCACGATGCCATGCCGGTCATGGTCGGTGTCGCAGGCCATGGCCACATCGAACTTATCCTTCAAATCGATCAGCGACTGCATGGCGTATTTCGAGGACGGGTCCATGCGGATCTTGCCATCCCAGTCCAGAGTCATAAAGCGGAACGTGGGATCCACCAGGTCGTTCACCAGCGTCAGGTTCAGTCCATAGTGTTCTGCAATCGGTTCCCAGTAATGCACGCCGGCTCCCCCCAGGGGATTCACCCCGAACCTGATCCCGGAGGCGCGAATCGCCTGCATATCAAGAATGTTGGCCAGATCCTTAACGTAAGCGGTTAGATAATCGTGGCGGTGCGTGGTGGGGGCCGCCAGGGCTTTGTCGAGCGAAATGCGCTGCACGCCGGCGAGTTGGTTGGTGAGGAATTCATTCGCTTTGGCCTGGATCCAGGCAGTGGTCTCGCTGGACGCGGGTCCGCCGTTGGGGGGGTTGTACTTAAATCCTCCCGACTCAGGCGGGTTGTGCGACGGTGTGACCACAATGCCATCGGCCAGGCCGTTTTTGCGGCCGTGGTTGTAGGTGAGGATGGCATGCGAGATAGCCGGGGTGGGGGTGTAGTCAGTTCTCTCCGGCAGCATAACGTCTACCCGGTTGGCTGCCAGCACTTCCATGGCGCTGGCCTCGGCCGGGGTCGAAAGGGCATGGGTATCGATGCCCAGAAAGAGCGGTCCGTCAATTTTTTGCTGTTGCCGATAGAGACAGATGGCTTGGGTGATGGCCAGGATGTGCCATTCGTTGAACCCGCGATCGAAGGATGACCCGCGATGCCCGGATGTGCCAAACGCAACCCGCTGTTCGGGCACATGGGGGTCGGGCCGAAGCTCAAAGTAGGCGGTGATTAACTTCGATACGTCCACCAGGTCAGAAGGCTTGGCCAATTGACCGGCTCTGGGATTGATTGTATTCACGGCGCATCCCCCGGCTTATCTTCTATCCAGTTCTTCCCCTTCGTCAATTGCCGCAGTCAAAATGTATCCTGCAGGCAGGAGAAGCAAAATGTCCCCCAGCCCTCACGAGCGGATCATCGAATTCCATAACCTTGCAGCCCATGCCCACACCGCCGCAGCCGTTGCCCACGGCAAGGGGGACCATCTGTCTGCTCATGAATTGACCAGGCAGGCGCATGAGCATTCCCTGAATGCCCACAAGCTGAGCGAGGAGCTGGCCAAAAAATGAAGGCTGCCGTGCTTGTGCCCGGCGGCACGCCGTTGCTCCAGATCGAGCAGGTGGGCCGTCCGGAACTGCAGCCGGGCCACGTGCTGCTGCGCGTGCTGGCCTGCGGAGTTTGCCGCACAGACCTCCATATTGCGGAAGGCGATCTGCCGCCATTGCGCTCGCAGCTGATTCCTGGTCACCAGATCGTGGGCCAGGTAGTCGCCGGGGAGACGCCCGAGCTGCCGCTGGGCAGCCGTGCCGGAGTGTCCTGGATCGGCGGCATCGATGGGGATTGCTGGTACTGCCGCCACGACATGGAGAATCTTTGCGACCACCCCACGTTTACCGGATACACGGTGAATGGCGGCTATGCGGAATATGCCCTGGCTCGCGCGGACTTCGCCTTTCCCTTGCCCGAAGGTCTCGATAACGTCCACGTCGCTCCCCTGCTTTGCGCCGGAATCATCGGCTTTCGGAGTTTGCGGGTCGCCGGAGTCGCTCCGGGTGAGCGAGTGGGGCTGTTCGGGTTTGGCAGCTCGGCGAGTTTAGCCATCACTGTGCTGGAGTCGTGGAAATGCGAAGTTTATGTCTCCACCAGGGGCGAGAATCACCGCCAGATGGCGCTCGCTCTTGGGGCTACCTGGGTGGGCAAAGAAGACGAAATGCCGCCGGCCCGGCTCGATCGCGCGATCACCTTCGCACCCAGTGGAAAGGTCGTCGTCAGTGCCCTGTCGGCGTTGCGCAAAGGGGGAGTGGTGGCGATCAACGCGATTCACCTGGACCAGATGCCTGCCTTTGACTACGACAAATTGCTTTGGGGGGAACGACAGATTCGCAGTGTGGCGAACATGACGCGCCAGGATGCGCGCGATTTTCTCGCCATCGCGCAGCAGCTCAAAATTCATCCCCAGGTCGCTACGTTCTCGCTCGATGACGCAAACAAAGCCTTGCTCGCGGTCAAAGAAGAAACCGAGCGTGGATCAGCCGTCATCGTCCCCTGAGGCTTCGCGCAAGCGCTTCAGCGAGAAATAGCCGGGTGCCCCACATCTCGCTCGTTTTTCGCGAGATGTGGGATACCGCAGATCTCGCCCTCAAGCCTTTGGCGGGTCCCACAGGTCCACACGGGTGCCCCATGTTCGCATCAGCGTTGCCCGGATTTCCTACCACGCAGCACGAGCCGCGACCACGCATGCGGCTTTCTCTCAAAGAAAGCCGCATGAAGTTGCTCAACGCCACCGATCCCGACAGGAAATCCGGGATACGTGGGCCGAAAACGATGGGCGAAGCCCTACAACAGCTTTTCGTCCCGGCCGAATCAGTTGTTCATTAGGAGGACCGGAGCGAAGTGGAGTGGAGGGACCTGCGGTTCTTTCGGGGTACTCACACACGCTCTAAAGCCCTCATCTATGGCGAGCTTTTCGGCACGGGTGAACCCGTGCCCTTCCAGGTAGAGCGGCTCTTTGGGGGACCGCGGTGGACGGCAGGGGTTTTCTACTGCGCAGCTGCAGTGAGAACGCAATGAAAAATCCCGCCGCGGCGGGATGCTGAATTCGCTGATTCTGGACAGGGATCGGGTGTGACACCGGACAGCGATCAAGCTGTCCTTCGCTCGCGAGTAGTCCGGGGAACTGCCGGAACCTGCCCGGTAGGAGCGTTACGCGAGTAGCCCGCTCCTGCCGAAATCGTTTATGGAAATAACGCTACAGGACAAAAGGCGCCGGGAAAACCTCTGCAAAGTCTGGTTGCAAGAAAAACATTTCCAAGAAGGATCGCTGAACCGCAGATCTCTCCACTTCGCTCCCCAGGATTTCCTGTCGAGACCCGGGGCGTTGATCAGCATCATGCGGCTTTCTTAAGGAAAACCGCACACGTGGTCGTTGCCGGCAGCGCGAAGTAGGAAATCCGGGTACGCTTCGGTCGAGATGACAAAGGGGAGGGCGGTGCTTCCAGGGGAGAGTAGTTGCTGAATAGGAGCCGAAGGCCCATGATTCCTCTGTCCTGGATCCTCATCATTTTGTGATCTGATTGGGACGACATGAAGACACTATCAGCAAGCATTGTTCCAGCCGCGGCGGTTCTGCTTCTTGCCCTTATGGCTCTGCTTGCGGGGGGGTCTGCGCGGCGCGAGTCCGTCACCATTGATGAAGTGGCGCATATCGGGGCGGGCGTGAGCTATCTGCAGAAGCTGGACATGCGCATGAACGAGGAACACCCTCCGCTGGCAAAGGTGCTGGCCGCGGCGCCACTTGTGGTTCGCGGCGTGCACGCCGACTATTCCCACGTATCGTGGACGTTCAGCGGCCATGGAATGTTCAAGCAGATGCTCGGCGAATGGGTCTTCGGCCATTGGCTGATCACTCGGTGGAATGACCCTGTCGCGACGGTCTTCTGGGCACGGCTACCCATGCTTTGTTTGACGCTTGTTTTAGGGTTCGTTCTCTTTCGCTGTGGCTCACGTCTGGGTGATCCGTGGGGCGGACTGCTCTGCCTTTGCGCTTACGCCACCATGCCTGTCATGCTCGCGTTTGGCCCTTTGGTCCTGACCGACATCGCCATCACATTGTTCTTCGTGGTGACCTTGTGGGCCTTTGCCAACCTGTGGCGGTCTCCATCGCGGGGGACGATGCTACGATTCGGTCTCGCCTTTGGCGCGGCACTGCTTACCAAGTTTTCTGCAGGACTTTTGTTCTTCTGTTTTGCTGCATTCGTTCTCAGCCTCCGCTGGCGCCCGGCGCCGGAACAGCCGCGAGACAAGGCGGAGCTTCGGGCATGGCGCCGTTTGCGATTGCGGAGTCTCACCAAGGGCATCTTGATAGCTGCACTGGTCGTCTACGCCGTCTACTTTGTCCTCTCGTGGAACGAGCCAACCGACTCGCTGGGCTTTCTGGGACAGAACATGGCGGCCCTGCTGTTGCGCAGGATGCTTATGCCACCCTGGATCTACCTGCGGGGTCTGGCGATCTTCACCTTTACCGCCAAGCCGGCTGCTTTTATCCTGGGGCGCTCGTACCCGTATGGGGTGTGGTTCTACTTTCCGGTCTTGTTCTTGCTGAAGTCCCCGTTAGCCTTTCTCCTTTTGCTGCTTCTCGCGCTGGTGGCCAGCCTGGTGGCAAAGGTTCGTCCCGTACGCCTCGCCGTGATCCCTGAAGGGATGGAGTTGCATTGGCGGGCAGTGTGGGTTTTCCTGGTGGTCTACAGCGGTGCATGTATCCTCAGCCGATTCCAGTTCAGTATCCGCCACTTCTCGGTTTCCTTGGCCCTGCTGGTGCTTTTGCTGGCGCCACTGCCGCGCACGCTTCAGTTGCTGCGACGCGCGGGTTGGTCTGCCGCCCGCGCCGGCGTTTGGCTCACGGTCGCGTTGGCGCTGGCATCGGTTGCGACAGCGGTCCGGGCCTATCCCTACTATCTTCCATTCCTCAACTTATTGAGTGGCGGCCGTCCCGGCTACGATTTGGTGAGCGACTCCAATCTCGACTGGAACCAGGGCTTTTTCGATGTGAAGGATTTCGTACGGCAACGCGGTTTGACCCGCGTCTGGATCGATGAGTATGGGTTTTCGGATCCCTCGGTGTATGTCCCTGAAGCGCGATTTTGGAATTGTCAGCAGGCTGCGCCGGAAGATGGCGGCCAGTGGGCCATTGTATCCGCCAACATGATTGAGGACACTCACAACTGTGTCTGGCTGCTGCGCTTTCCGCATGAAGCCCTGGCAGGCGGCAGCATGTATGCTTTTGAACTCCCGGAGGTGATTGCTGCGGCGGGAACTGCTGGCGGCCCACCGTTGCCTGAGAACTATCACAAATTCGCACACATTCCTTTGCCCGGAGACGGCCGGCTCATGTTTGTCGACAGCGTCCGCGATCCACAACAGCTGCAGCCGACCTGGGACCGCGTGATGGCACTGGCGGCCCAGACGCAGAAACAACAACAAAGCGCAAAGGGCAGGAGATAGGAGGAACTTGGGGACCCGTCCCCAGTTTCGTTCCGTCTGTCACCTAAACTTCTACTGCGACACTCCCTCAGCAGGTCCAATTCCTTTGGATTTTACGTGCCTTTGTTGGAATGTTGGAATGTTGGAATTTAACCATAGCAGGAGACCTAATCAATGACGCTTGAATGCATCAATCCCAAGGATCTGCCTACTCCGCAAACCTACACCCAGGTCGTCGTTGCGACGGGAAGCAAGATGGTATTTGTCTCGGGCCAGGAGCCCGAAGACATACATGGCAAGCTTGTTGGCCCTGGTGATCTTGCTACTCAGGCGCGCCAGGTGTTTGGCAATCTCGGCCGAGCACTTGCTGCTGCCGGTGCGCGGCCTGCGCAGGTCACCAGGATCACAATCTACGTCGTCAATTACAAACGCGACGAATGCTTGCCGATTATTGAAAAGGCCCGGATAGCGCTGTTCGGAGATCACAAGCCAGCGGACGTGGTGCTCGGCGTAGCGACGCTGTCCCCCGACTACCTGATCGAAGTGGACGCGATCGCGATCATTGATTGACCGTACCACCGAGAGCTACACCAGGACGCGGTAGAGGCTAAATAGGGATCGCGGTGGGGACGCATATTGCTATGCGCCCCCCGCACAAAGCCGTACGTGCGGCTTTCGCGCATACGGCTTCCACCTCGGGTATTTGACCGCGAAACGTTTGATTAGGCCACGGATGCTGGATGCGCGGTTGGGGTAGCCATTGTGAGACTGGAGCATCAAACCTCGTAGCAGCGCCACACTTCTTCAAGGTCAAGGGTGAATCCTTCGACCGGCCCCGCGAACGCCGACAATTTCGATAAGAACCAACTCGCGCTTTCGCCTGGCTGGTATACGTAAACCGCATGGGCGTAGGGGTCTATGAGCCAACCTAACGGTGCGCCATTTTCCATCCATAGCACCATCTTGCTCTGTGCGGTAAGCAAGGAGTCCGACTCCGACAATAACTCAATGACAAAATCAGGGCAGAGGTGTACAAAGCCTTTGCAAATGTCCGCCTTTGTCAGACCTTTTAACTTGTCCGGGCCAACATAGGCGGCGTCCGGGGAGAGCACTGAGGTGTCGGGCAGGTGAAACCCCGTACTTGAGTCAAACACGCGACCCTGCCGGTGGGTATGCCACCATGCACGAAGCTGGTAGGTGATTTCGGCGTTCCCATCCCCGGTAGAGGCGGCGGTCGGTGGATTCAATTTGATCACCCCATCTTTCGTGCGCTCAATTTGAACGTTGTCCGTTTCGGAGCAAAATACTTCGAACTCCGCATCGGTCAGCGGAGGATCCACGACGATGGTGCGGGGCAATGTTTGCAGGTCGACGCCAAGCAGAGTAGTGCTCATGGAAGCCATTTTACCGGACGTCAAAGCGTGGTCAGGTTTGCGGGGCTCGAAGATAACGTTTCTCTTCAAAAATACGTCATCCGACCGCGCCCGCGGCGCTCCTCCCTGTACGGCTTCGTATCGATCAACATTTCTGCCTAGGAGTTTCGTGGGAGTTTCGTGGGGAGTTTCGTGGACAGGAGTTTCGTGGACAGGGAGTTTCGTGGACAGGAGTTTCGTGGACAGGGAGTTTCGTGGACAGGAGTTTCGTGGACAGAGTTTCGTGGACAAGTTTCGTGGACAAAGTTTCGTGGACAGACCGGAGCAATCACCAATCCAAAATTGAAACCCTAACCCGCCGCTGACCCAATGGAGGTTGTTTCGCCTGTCCCTGCAACGGCTCACTCATACGGCGGCGTCAAGGAACTCGCGAGCGGTCACGATCTGCGTGCTGGACCATGTACCAGGGAAATCCTTAGCATTGCCTGTCACCAGGTAATGGGCCGCGGCCGCCTTGCGCGCATTCCGAGCGGATCCAGGACAGCGGATCCAGGACAGACGAAGTAATCACCGCGTTGAGGACCGGGGTTACTTCGTCTGTCCCGCATCGTCCGCACAGTCGCTCCTGTGACAAGTATCAAATCATGACGTGCCATACGACGGCGCTCTTTCTGCTGCGAAATAGATCCGGTTTTACGCCTGCGGGATGCCTGACAGAATTCGCCTGCGAAGTCTGGACTTTGTCGCCCGTGCGAGCTGCACGCGCATGGAAGCAGGTGTGGAGTCATCGTCCGGCTCGGAGGCGAAACATCGGAAACTTACCGGGAATCAACGTTTCAGGGGAACTCGTGCAGCGCTGGCGTTCAGACAGCGTTTCATCCTCGCTTTGTGTCCTGAGTAGTAATTTCCGGATCGGCGACAATCCGCCAGGAACCCGAATTCTGACCGGTAATGTGCCTCAATGAGCGAGTTGGCCTGTATCGCCAGTTGAGAATTTGATTGGTCAACCCATGCCGACTTGAACGAAGCCGCTGCGGCGGCGGACGCTTGCGCGTGCGGCTGAGCCGACGTTTGCGGCTCCCCCGGTAGTTTGGTTCGCAGAGGAGGATTCTCTGTGAACCAACTACGTCAGCTCATGC
>Ga0302325_10004786_pt1 | contig 31152 bp, 36 predicted proteins | sample Palsa_T0_2_FD_201948 | JGI IMG/M metagenome (GOLD analysis project Ga0302325, IMG submission 201948) | Peat permafrost microbial communities from Stordalen Mire near Abisko, Sweden - Palsa_T0_2 | ecosystem: Environmental > Terrestrial > Soil > Palsa > Peat permafrost | place: Sweden: Abisko... | reverse complement strand
TAAGACGCTCGCGACCCGCGATCACATCGACACGACGCCCGTCGAACATCGCCTGACCGGTCGCGTGCAGCCTTCCGGAGCGGAGCGACGCCCGGAGGATGGCGACCGGGTCGCCACACCCGGACAATGGCGAGGGGCTCAAGCTGAGAGCCTTCCGGCAGCTCGGCGAGAACGGCTCGCGCACCAGCGTGCCAGACGTAAACTCCAACAGCTGGTGCCCGTCGGTCGCCGTCTCCAGTGTGGAGCTGCGATGCTCACCACTCCGAAGCGGGTCCGTGGTCGTCAGCGCGTGCGTGCGCGACCCCGACGTCCACACCTCGCTGGTGCTCCGCATCACCATCACGCGACCGCTAGGCGACCTGCTGGACAACGTCGTGCTCTCCAGATAGTGGACGATCGCTCCATTCGGGCTGATCGCCGCGTAGGCGCGGGCCACCAACGAGTTTCCGCCCGCCCCGGCCGTGAGGGCGACCACAAGCGCGGCGACTGTCGCAACCAAGAGCGGCGCCGGGAGCAGCCAGCGACGCGCCGCCAGGTGTCCTGTGACACGCCGGCGGGGTCGCTCGGGTGGCGCGGGGGTAGCGACGATCGCGGCGGCGAGGTCAGCCAGCGTCTGCGGACTCGCCGCCAGGGCAGCGTCGGCGTCGCTGATCGCCTTCAGGCAGCTGATCGGGTTCTGACGGGTGCTCGGACTCATGAGATGTCTCCTTTGATGACGATCGTGTCGGCCGCGCATACGCGTCGGTCCTCGCGTGCGCCGGGATGCCGCCCGGCGTGCTCCTCGGCGATCCGGGCCGGTGCCGGCGCAGCGGAACGCGCCGCCGGCTCACCTTCCGGGCCGGGACCTGGCAACCCGTTGAGCGCTGCGCGCAGCCGACGGCGGGCTCGGTGCAGGCGGATCCGGGCCGCGTTGCGCGAACACCCAAGCACCTCCGCGATCTCCCCGGCGTCTAGCTCCTCCCATGCCTCCAAAGCAAGCACCTCCCGATCGCCGTCAGGCAGCGAAGAAAACACGGCAGCGAGGTCTGGGTGCTCGCCCCCCGCGGCGTCGGCTGCGGCTCCCCCGGCGAGATCGCCGCGCAGGCGGTCAGCGAGCTGGATGCGGCGGCGCTGGCCGCGGCGATGGTTGGCAAGAACGCGACGCGCGACGCCGTACAGCCACAAACGCGTGCTGTCCCCGGCCGGTGCCTCGTCGAGCCGGCGCCAAGCGACGAGGAACACCTCGGCGATCACGTCGGCAGCGTCCTCCGCGGTATCGGTACGCCGCAGCGCGTAGCCGAACACAGAGGCCTGGTGTGCGGAATACAGCGCTTCAAAGCACCGGCGGCGCGCGGCGGCGCTGTCCTTCGGTGAATGCGGGTTCTCTCTCATATCACGCTACATGTCCACCAGTCCGGCAAGCATTTCACCGGTCGTGAAACCGGAGCGTGAGAGCGGACGCCGGGAGACGACACGCTCCCCTGCGGCGCTTCAGGCGGTGGCTTGTCCCTGCGCGCGTGCTACCAAGCCGGCGTAGACGGTGGCGAGGGCCTCGCCGAGGAGCTCCGGGCGTACCGACCCCGGTTCGATTAGCTCGTCGACCGCGAGGCCGCCGATCAGGCTCATCACGATGCGGGCGACGTCTTCGGGCGGCATCGGGAGGTCGGGCGACCCGAGGTGGCGCGCTCGTGCCTGCAGCGCGGCGGCGAGGGCCCGGCGCAGCTCGGTCTGGCGGTCGGCGTAGCGGGCGCGGAGGTCGGGATCGCGGATCGCGAGGCTCCAGTATTCCCGCTCGAGCAACATCGCCTCACGCTGGGTGCCGAGCCGCCGAGTGAACTCCCGCGTTGCCTCAAGCGACATGTCTCGGTCGGGTGAGGCCGATTCGAGCGGCGCGACCAGTTCGCGCATCGGCGCATCGACGCGCTCGTCGAGGAGCGCGAGGAGGAGCTCGTCCTTGCCGGCGAAGTGCCAGTAGAGCGCCCCTTTCGAGTAGCCGGCCTCGGCGGCGATCTCATCGACGCCGGCCTGGCCGTAGCCCCGGCGTGCGAACACCAGCAGCGCCGCCGCCATGAGATCGTTGCGGGCGTCGCGACCCTGGGCGCGAGCAGCGCGCGTGCGCTGATCGAGTCGCGTGCCGACGTCCCGATCGACCGTTCGGGTTCTGCTGGGTCGGCGCGTTTCGATTCTTGCCAGGCGTGGGATGATACCGACTGAACGGTCAGTATGTACACGCTATACGTGATCCCCGGCTCACACGCCTGCCGCTCGGCGATGCTCATGCTCGAGCACAAGCAGCTGCCGTACCAGCGCGTAGACGTGGTCACCCTCCTGCACCCAGTGGTCGCACGACTGCATGGGTTCGACGCTGGCGGGGAAAGGCGCACCGCCGGCACACAGCGCCCGCTTCCGCTGCGACTGGGCGACCACCTGGGCACCGTGCCGATCCCGAGCAACGCTCCGCAGTCGAAGAAGCCGAGCGCTGGGCGAACGACATCCTTCAGATGGCCGCCCGCCGGATTCTTCTAAGAGCAGCACTCCGCGACCCGTCCGCGTTCAGCCGCTCGGCAGCCGACGGCCGGATGGGATACCTCCTGTACGGGCCCGCGCTCGCGCGGCGCCTGATGATCCCGATCATCGGCCGCCTGATCTTCGCCGCCGCCCCGGCCGCGGAGGAAGAGCTCCCAGCCGATCTCCCCCCGATGCTCGATCGAATCGACGCCTGGATCTGCGACGGCGTCCTTGGCGGCGCACAGCCTCACGCCGCAGACTTCATGGTCGCACCCAGCCTGGCGCTGATTCTCTACCGCTCTGGTTGTCCCGGGGCTCTGGGTCTCCGCGCGGCGAGGGAAATACCGGTTACGTTTTTGGGGGCCGGCCGCGTCTGGGGATTGGCCCGGCTTGTCGGGGCATCCGTCCGGTGTCGTCGAGGGCGCGTCGCAGCAGCATCTCGATTTGGGCGTTGAGGCTGCGGAACTCGTCGGCGGCCCAGCGGGCGAGGGCGTCGTGGACCGCCGGGTCGATCCGCAGCAGAACCTGTTTGCGCTCAGGGCTCACGTATAGAGCGTTCCGGTGTTGACGACCGGGGAGGCCGGTTGGTCGGCGCAGAGGACTACCAGCAGGTTGCTCACCATCGCCGCCTTGCGCTCCTCATCGAGTTCGACGACACCGCCCTCCTCGAGGCGGGCGAGGGCCATCTCAACCATCCCGACGGACCCCTCGACGATCCGAGCACGTGCCGCGACGACAGCGCTGGCCTGCTGCCGGCGCAGCATCGCCTGCGCGATCTCTGGGGAGTAGGCGAGATGGCTGATCCGCACCTCGACGATCTCCACCCCGGCGATCGTGACCCGCTGGGCGACCTCCTGGGCGAGCTCTGCGGCGACGACGTCGACGTTGCCGCGCAACGAGGTGCTGTCGCCTCCGGGGTCGTCGTAGGGATGCGTGGTCGCGACGTGACGCAAAGCCGACTCCGCCTGGACCTCGACGAAGTTGACGTAGTCATCGACGGCGTATGACGCGCGCGAGGTGTCGGCGACCTGCCAGACGACGATCGCGGCGATCTCGACCGGGTTGCCGTCCGCGTCGTTGACCTTCAGATGGTTGGTCTCGAAGTTCCTGACCCGGATGCTGAGGGTCCGCCGGTCCGCCAGCGGCACGATCCACCACAGGCCGGTCCGTCTGGCGGTGCCGGCGTAGCTGCCGAAGAACCGCACCACCTTGGTGTGACCGGGCTGCACGATGATCAACGAGCTCAGTACCACCGCTCCGATCACGATCGGCACGGCCAGGAACCCCCCGGCCTTGTTCTCGGCGAGGAGGATCGTCGCAGCGATGCAGGCCGCGACGACGAGCACGCCCAGCCAACCGTTGATCGCCCACGCGGGGCGCTCGTGGATTTCGACGCGGGTCCCTCCGTGCCCGACCGGGGTCGCCTCGGGCTCGCGGTATTGCTGAATTTCGTGGCTCATGATTCCTCCTGATGGAGTGCTGTCTCAAGATTGATGTACACGCGGTCGACGCCGGCCGGCGGCACGGATGCGAGCTCCCGGGCAAGAATGCCCGGCCGTCATCGCACGCGACCGTCACTTCGCGTCCGTCGAATTCACCCTCGCTCCGATTGCTCGTGGCACGCGATAGGCAAGGTAGAAGTGCAAAGCCGCTGCCGGTACCAGCAGCAGTCCCCACCAGCCGCCTTGGCCGTAGCCGTACAGGATGGCGGTGAGGATGAGCAGCCAGACACCGACGCCTATCCGCACGCGGGAGACAAGCAGCGGGTGCGCGTATCCGTATGGAGTTGCAAGCTTCAGTAGCCGATCACTGTTCATGATTCCCTCCTCGGGAATGTCCTAGGAAAGTGTTATCTAAGTGATATCACTTTCCTCTCGGATGCGCAAGAGCGATCACCGAGATTCGCTGTTTGACTTTGTCGCGCAAACTGTAGTAGCGTTTGCGGCGCAAAGTCAAACGGAAGGGAGCACGTGATGAACGAGACACGCGACACAGACGACACGGCGACAGCCGACCACGGCGGCCCGCTCGATCCCCGTGACGCGGCGAGGCTGTTGGAGCAGACCAGACGGGAGGCGCGGCGCAAGTTCAACTTGAGCTCGCCGCTGCTGTCCGTGCTAGGGGCGGCGGTCGTCCTCATGGCCTTCGGCGCGGTGTGGCTGTCGGTCCGCGGACAGCACCCTTACAAAGGCCCGACCGCCGCGGGCCTGCTGGTCATGTACGGCATCCTGGTCTGCTGGATCGGCGTGGTCGTCAGTTTCAGGCGTCGCGCGACGGCCGGTGTCAGCGGGCGTTCGATCCGGCAGGAGCGCGCCTACGGAGCGGCGGTGGTGACGGCTCTGGTCGCCGTGTCGGTGTTCCAGGGGGTGCTGAAGCAGGACGGGGTGAGCCTGGCGATCGTCTACGGGATCTACCCGGCGACGGCGCAGCTGATCGCGCTTGGCGCAGTCGGGGCGGCGATCGCAGCGGGCCGGGAGGAGTGGCCAGGGTTCGGCGCCGGCATCGCGGTCGCCCTCGTCGCCGCCGGAAGCGCGTTCGCGGGACCACGCGGAGTGTGGCTGAGCGACGGCGTCGGGTGCTGCGTCGTCGTCGCCGGTTACGCCGCCGTCCAGGCTTGGCTTCTTCGCGCGCCTCGATGAGCGATGCCACCGATACGCTCGACCCGCTGATTCACGTCCCAGCGCGGCTGCGGATAGTCGCCACGCTAGCCGCGCTGCCGGAGGGTGACGCCCTGTCGTTCACGCGTCTACAGGAGATGATCGGGCTGACGCCGGGCAACCTGATCACGCACCTGCGAAAGCTCGAGGACGCCGACTACCTCACCACTGAGAAGACCGGCAACGGGCCTGCGTCGCGAACCTCGGTAGCGCTCACGTACCGCGGACGCGCCGCGCTCGAGACCTACACCGAGACGCTCCGCGGCCTACTCAACGGGCTGTAGCGCCCAAGTCGAGCGGCTCTAGGGTTGCCAGCCGGCGAGGGTGGGAGGTCCGGCGGTGCGCTTGCCGTGTGGTCGGAACTGGTTTGCGATTCGGCTGACGGCGTTTAGTCGGGTGGGCGTCAGGACGCGGATGAAGATCCATTGGTTTGCTGACGGGCTCGAGGCGAGGAGCCACTGATGGTTGGGTGACCAGTCGATCCCGGACAGGTACTCGGGGGCGGTGAGCACGGCCTCGGGCGCGCGTTTGAACCCCTGTCTGTTCGCGTCGAGCAGGACGACGCTGTCGGCCGGCTCGTCGATCTGGTGCAGGATCAGCGCGATGCGGTCTCCGGCCGCGAATGCCGCGGGCCCGGCGGTGCCTCCGGATGGGATCGTCTCCGTGGCGATCAGATGGCCGTGAGTGTTGTAGATGCTGAGTTGGCGGGCCGCGATCGCGAGCAGCCGGGTTCCGTCTGGCGACCACAGCAGCTGTCGCGGTGGCGTCGGTGGCTTGATCCGCCAGAGCAGCGCGAGCGTGTCTGCGTTACGTAGCTCGATGTCTCCGAGCTGGTCCACGAACGCGATGCGGTGGGCGCTCCCGGTGTGTGGCTGCCAGGCGGGGGTGACCGGCTTGACGTGGCTGGCGAGCTGGTGGCTGTCGCTGCCGTCGCCGGCAACGATGTCGAGCGAACGACCGGCGATGTAGGAGATGCGGTACCCGTCCGGGGACCACCGGGCGACCGTGACTTTGGCGCCGGCCGTGAGGACCCACTCGACGCGGCCGTTCGGATCGAGCGCCGCCAGTTCCGCTCTGTGCCACGCGACGACATAGAGGCTATGTGGCGACCAGGCGGCCGCCGTGTAAGGCCCCAGGTAGCTGGGGCTGCCGTCAGCGTGAACGATCCACGGCCCGGCCGGGGAATTGACCAATAGCTGCCCTCCGCTGGGCAGCCCGCCGAGCACGGGGCGCGAATGAGGTTGGGTGCTGAGGCCGATCGCATCGCGAATCCATCGAGCGAGCGCATCGCGGGGCGAGCTCGCTACCGCCAGGAGAACCGCCACGATGGCGACGGTGCAAGCCATCGCGGGCAATGTGATCCGGAACCGGTGGTGCCGGCTCGATGCCTCCGCCGGGCTGTAGGCGCTGCGGACGATCTGCCAGGCACGCTGCTCGGCATCCCGGTCGGCGTCGGTCTGTGTGGCTCGCAGGCGCTCTCGAAGCTCAGCGTCGGTCATCGAACGCGCTCTCGGGCCATTTGCCGGCCAAGTTTGTCGAGGCCGCGGCGAAGCCTCGAGTTGACCGTCCCTCTGGGCAGGTTCAACGCTCGGGCGATCTCGCCCGGCGAGAGATCCTGCAGGTACCGCAGCACGATCACCGCGCGATGATCGGCGTCGAGCTCGGCCAGCGCTCCGAGCAACTCGTCGTCGGGTTCTGCCAACGGCTGGGCGGGAGGCTCGGGTACGGCCGCGGTTGTCGTCTCGCGGCGGCCGGCGCGCATCCGCGTCCAGTCGATCGCGCGGTTGACGACGATCCGGTGAAGCCACGGCGCGAAGGGGCGGCGGCGGTCGAAGCGATCGAGCGCGCGGAGCGCGGCCAGGAACGCTTCCTGGGCGATGTCCTCGGCGCCGGCCCGATCCTGGCACACGAGATAAGCGGCCCGATGAGCGCTCGGCCAGTGCCGGCGGAACAGCATCTCGAGCGCCGCTTCTGACCCCTCGCGGGCAGCGCGGACGAGTGCCGCGTCGGAGCGGTCACGCTCGCTCACCGGCTCCTCACGAGCCAACCCATCACCCGCTATACGTGCCGCACGGCTGGGGAAGTCCATCGGTGCGGAGTTTTCCGCGCCGATCACGAGACGATCATCCCAAGGCGGCACCGCCTCGGCGACGAGCCGCGCCGTCCGTCTTCCATCAGCAAGGACTTTTGCCCCAGCCGGGCGTATTGGGGTCATGCGGCCCCTCGCGTCACTCGCTGCCCTTGCCCTGCTGTTGTCAGCCTGCGGTCGCTCGCATCGACTCGCCAGTCCGAGCCCGGTGATCGCCAGGGCCGGCTGCGTGAGCGAGGGGCTCGCTCGCGCCCCGCTATCCGGTGAGAGTGGGGTGTATCGAGCGGGGCCGTTGACGCTCTCGATCGGCGAGGACCTCGCGCAGATCCCCCGCGGACAGCTCACGCAGCCGATGGGAAGCGACGCGATCGCGTTGGTCACCGGTGACCGACCTGTGGTTGTGCGCGTCCACTCGACCGCACATGCACGGATGTCGCTCCAGTTCACGCCACTCTTGACGGGGAATCCGAACGCGGTGATGAGCGACGGGTTTCCCGCTGTGCGGTTCCCCGCCTGTGGACGCTCCGCGCACCGGTTCGGTGGCGGAGTCCTGTTCACCGGCCGAGGCTGTGTGCGGCTACTCGTCACGCCCGCGCGGGGTCCGACATCAACGATGCTGATCCCAATTGGGGACAGCCTGACAGGCTGTCCGGCTACTGACACGCCTGCGTCGCTGCCCGCCACGGCGCTGCCGTTTCTCGGCATCGCCTGTGGAAAGCCCAACTCGATTCAGTGCGATCGCATCGGAGTCGGCGTGAGGCTCGACGAGGACGCGACGCTCGTCGTCGTTCAGATCGCCGGTCGACTGGTGACCCTCAGCCCTCCTGACCCGCCCGGGTCTAGCAACATCTGGCTCGGCTATCTGTATGGCGCCGGCCCGGATAACGGCGCGCTTCGCGTTCGCTCACCCCGGCGCGACGGGCTGTGGTCCGGGACCCCGTCGACGTACGCGAGGGTTCGTGTGACCGCCTTCTTCCCCGACGGCCGAGTCGCCTCAGACGCAGCGACCGTGATGCTTCACGCGGGGTTCGGATGAGACATCGCCTCCCCGGGACCGCGCTGATGAGGTCAACCGTGGTGCTGCTGGCCGGTCTTGCAGGTTGCGCCGGCACCGGCCACCACGAGCCGACTCACACCCCTACGGTGACGGCGACGCATGCCCAGCCGCGCAGATCCCGACCTGCGCGGTCACGCGTCGCGGTTGCGCAGCCGCCGCTGCAGGCACTCGTCACCTCACCTTCCGAAGATCGAGTCCTTGTAGTCGATCTGCGCAGCGGCCGAGTGCTGCGACAGATAAGCGTCCCGGGCGATCCCGGATACGTCTTCGCGATCGGCTCCGGCGGACCGGTCGCCGTCGCCAGCTCGCTGGCCGGCACCGTCACCCTGCTGGGAGGAACGTCGCTGCACGTGATGACGGTGTTGAACGGCTTCACGGATCCCGAGATCCCGGCGATGTCGCCGGACGGCGAATACGCCTACGTCACCGAGGGCGTGCCGGGACGGGTCGCAGTGATCCAGCTGAGTGATGACAGGATCACGTCGCGGGTCTTCGTCGGCGCCGGCGCTCACCACCTCGCCTTCAGCCCCAACCTGCAGCAGGTCTGGGTCGCGCTCGGACAGTCGGCCGCAACGATCGTGATCCTCAGCACCGTCGTGGAGAGCCCTCCCTCACCGGCGAGCGTCGTCGCGGATCCGGGGCGCCCTCACCTGGTCGCACGGCTCCGACCCGGCTACCTCGCACACGACGTGCAGTTCACGCCCGACGGCCGGCAGGTATGGATCACTTCCGCCAGCTCAACCAGCGTCGGCGTCTTCAGTGCTCGCAGCCGCCGCCTCCTGTTCCGGATCCCCGGCGGCCCGCCCCCGCAGCACGTCGTCTTCGCCGGGCGCTATGCGTACATCACCAGCGGCTACGGCAGCTCCATCGAACAAGTCTCGCTACTCAGCGGTCGTGTGCTCAAGCGCGTCGCGGCCCCCTATGGCTCATTCGATCTCGACGCCGGCGGGGGATACGTAGTGACCTCATCGCTAATGCGCGGCACCGTCGCCATCTACGACACCCGGCTCCACCTGCTCCGCGTCCGCCGCGTCGCCCCCACAGCCGAGGACGTCATCCTCTACCGGCCCTAACAGCCCGGCGGTGCTTCTTGACAAGCGCATACCTAACGGTTATGTTCCCATACCTAACCGTTAGCAACGTGCATGCCGCTCCAAAACGCTTCCCGCAACCAGTCTCAGCCCGAGCCCTCATCCGGCTATCAGCTGCGGGTGGTCCAAGAGGTGCTGCTGGCGCTGCTGGTCAGGGAGCCCTCCTATGGCTACCAGCTCCAAGCCCAGCTCCAGTTGGCGCTGGGTCCGCTCGCCGCGGCGCTCAATGGCGGCCACGTGTACGTGACGCTGAACCGGCTTGAGAAAGCCGGACTCGTGGTTTCAACCCGGGTCCCTCAGGGGGACCGGCCAGATCGTAAGGTGTACGAGCTGACGACGGCGGGCGACGAACGGGTCCGCGAATGGCTGGCGGACACGGGCTGGCCAAAGCCGGCCCCGGCCGAGTTTCACCTCAAGCTCGTGGCGGCCGCCGCGGCAGGGATTGCAGACGCGGTCGGGATCATCGACGCGCAGCGGCACGCGCTGCTGTTGGGGCTGCGAGATGCCCAGCGCGCGGCGCTCGGCGAGCCGGACGGCTCGATCGCCGGGCTGCTGCTGGAGGGCGTGGTCCTGCGCCTGCAGGCCGATCTGCGGTGGCTCGAGTCATGCGCCCGTTACTGGAACGCCAAGAGAGGATCATGATGGACAGAGATCAACCTGCCCTGTCCGCGAGCGGCGTGGACAAGGTCTACGGCAAGGGCGATGCGCTGGTGCACGCGGTCGACCAGGTCGAGCTGGAGGTTGCGCGCGGCGAAGCGGTCGCGATCGTCGGACCCAGCGGCTGTGGCAAGTCAACCCTCCTGTACCTGCTGGGCGGGCTCGAACGGCCATCGGCCGGCACCCTGACACTCGCCGGACAGCGGCTCGACCGGATGCCCGAGTCGGGCCTCGCGAGACTGCGGCGCCACTCGCTTGGCTTCGTCTTCCAGGCGTTTCATCTCGTCGACGAGCTGACCGCGCAGGAGAATGTTGAGCTGCCCGCGCTGCTCGCCGGCGCCTCGCCGCGACGGGCACGCAAGCGAGCTCAGGAGCTCCTGGAGCAGGTCGGCCTCAGCGACCGTGCCGGCCACCTCCCCTCGGCCCTGTCCGGAGGACAGCGCCAGCGGGTCGCGATCGCGCGGGCGCTGGCCAACGAGCCGCTCGTCGTGCTCGCCGACGAACCGACCGGCAACCTCGACAGCGCCGCCACGACCGACGTGCTGCGCCTGTTCGACCAGCTGCACGAGAACGGACAGACGCTCGTGATCGTCACTCACGACACCCGGATCGCCGCGACCGCCGACCGCCTGATCACGATGCGGGACGGCGCTTTCGTCGACGAGACCAGCTTGACGGGCGGCAGCTCGCGGACGCTGGCCGCGATGACGGGGCTTCAGGGCTGAATGCGATGGGCCGCCTGCTGCTGATCTACCGGCTGGTGCTCGGCGACATCAAACGCCGCCGCGTGCAGTCGGCGCTGCTGGTGCTCATGATCGTGACCACGACGACAACGCTGACGCTCGGGCTTATGCTTCACCACGTCAGCCCGGATCAGTTCGCGCGCACGCGCCTCGCGACTCGCGGACCTGACGTCGTCGCCGAGGTCGGCCCGGCCCCCGGCTCGAGCCGTCCCGCAGCGAAACAGCTGGCGTCATTGCTGCACGCGCCGGGCGTCGCCGCCACAGCGGGGCCGTTCCCGATCGCGTTCGTGCAGCTGACGGCGGCCCACAGGATCAGCGTCCCGGTCCAGGCCGAGGGCCGCGACGTTGCACCCACCGCGGTCGACCAGCCGCTCGTGACCTCGGGCCACTGGGTGCGAACCGGCCAGGCGGTAATCGAGCAGGGACTCGCCGACTCGCTCGGCCTCCGAGTTGGCGACACGATCCGCTTGCGTGGTCGCGCGTTCAAGGTCGGAGGGATCGCTGTCACAATCGAGCAAGGCTTCTACCCGGGCACGATCCCCGGACTTGTCTGGCTGACGCACACCAACGCCGGGCAGCTCGCGACGCCGGCCGTCCCGCTCGGCTACATACTCGACATCAAGCTCACCAACCCCGGCGCGGCGCTCACATTCGCAGATATGCCGGCGCTGAACGCGCTCGGCAGCGCGACACCAAACGAGCCGTCGATGATCGAGCCGTGGCAGGGGATCCGCACCGACGACTACAAGCTGATCAGCCTTAATCAGAAGGTCCTGCTGGTCGGGAGCCTGCTGCTCTCGCTGCTCGCAATCGCCAGCATCGCCGTGCTGGTCGGGGGGCGGATGGCCGAGCAGACCCGGCGCGTGGGTCTGCTGAAGGCCGTCGGCGCCACGCCGTCGTTGATCGCCGCCGTGCTGCTCGCCGAGAACCTGCTGCTGGCACTGGCTGCGGCGATCCTCGGATTGATCGGTGGCGATCTGCTCGCGCCACTGCTCTCGAGCCCCGGGCAGGGACTGCTGGGCAGCGCTGTCGCGCCGCAGCTGACCGGGAGCACAGCGGTGATCGTCGTCGCGGTCGCAGCTGCCGTTGCGACATTGGCGACACTCGCACCAACGATCCGCGGCGCGCGCACCAGCACGGTCAGAGCGCTCAACAACCCGGCCCAGGCGCCCCGCCGGCGCCCCGGGCTGATCGCGGTCTCGGCCGCGCTGCCGGTCCCGCTCCTGCTCGGGCTGCGCCTGGTCGCCCGCCGCCCGCGACGAGCAGTCCTGAGCGCCGCCAGCCTGATGATCGCGGTCACGATGGTCGTCACCGCAATGACCGTCCAGCACGATCTCGCGGCCACCGGGCAGCGGCGCGTACCGTACGTCGGGTTGTTCATCAGCACCGCCGTCAGCTCCGCGGCTCACGCGAACCACCTGCTGATCATGCTGAGCGTGATCCTCGTCGTCCTTGCGGCGAGCAGCGCGATCTCCACCGCTTGGGCGGCAGTGATCGATGCGCAGACCTCGACCGCACTGGCGCGGGCGCTCGGCGCCACCCCCCGGCAGATCAGCGCCGGGCTCACGACCGCTCAGCTGCTGCCAGGACTGGCCGCGGCCTGCGTCGGCATCCCCGCCGGACTACTGCTCTATCAGCTGGCCGGCGGACATCTGAATGAGGCAAGCCCGCCACTGCTGTGGTTGCTCGCGGTGATCCCGGGGACACTGATCGCGGTTGCGGCCGTGACCGCAATCCCCGCCCGGATCGGCGCCCGTCGCTCAGTCGCCGAGGTGCTCCGGTCCGAATAGATCACGCCGAAGGCCGCGGCTTGATGCGATCATTCCCCTTATGAGGCGCGCCGACCTTTTCGATGCACTCGAGTACGACTCCTCCGATCCAGGGGGGTACCGCTGCGCCGCCTCGCATCTGACCAAGCTCCTAGGCGGGCGGGAGCTCGCGGTCAAGACGTTCGAGGTGCCTCCCGGGGAGAGCCTCTGCCCGTACCACTACGAGTACGCCGAGGAGTGGCTGATCGTGCTCGAGGGGTCGGTGGTCGTCCGCACGCCGGACGGAGAGGAAGAGGCCGGCGCCGGGCACGCGGTCTGCTTCCCAACCGGACCGGATGGTGCCCACAAGCTGACCAACCGGGGGGACGGCCGCGCGCGGTTGTTGATGTTCTCGAGCGCGCATGAGCCCTCGGTCGCCGTCTATCCGGACAGCGACAAGATCGGCGTCTGGCCCGGCAGCAAAGAAGACGTGGTGATGCTGCGCCGCGCCGACGGCCACGTCAGTTACTACGACGGCGAGTGACCCCGCTGTGGCCATCGCGATGCCGGCGTCTCAGCACAGGAACCTCTGTCTAGCGTCGTCCAGCCAGCCAATAGGCGACCGCTCCGAGGGTGTTGAGCGCGCTGACGAGTCGCCATAGGCGCTTGCTGCCCCTTACCCGGTCCGCGGGTCGGTGACCGATGTCGCGCCAGGTCAACGCCGCGACCAGTATGTGTACCGGGAGGTAGAGGAGGAGGACCTTGACCGTCCCGGGCTTGCGCTCGCGCATGGTTTTCCTTTCTTCCGTTCAGACCGCGCCGTGCGCTGCCATTAGCGACCGGGCGCTCACAACCAGCCAGCTTGCCACCGAGCTCGAAGAGGCGCCCGCCGGCAGTCTCTAAAGCTCCCAGCACCCGAGACCCCAACTACTCGCGATCGCTAGGATCGTCCTCGAAACATCCGCAGGCGGCTACACCCTCACCCTGACCAGTCGGCACCACCGACAATGGGAGACGATCACGATCGGAGCGGCCTAGGCCCGACGGGCGACAACGGGGACCGCCGGTTTGGGAGACTGCTGCGCGGTGGATCGCTTTAACGTCCTGACCGGCGAACTGTCGGGCCCGCAGGCTCGCTCCGGATATGCGTGGCGTGGCCGCCGTGGGGCGGCGGACGCGCTGCGGTGGTTGGGCGCCAGCGTGTACGAGCTACCGGCCGGTGAGTGGACGTTCCCATACCACTACCACCACGGGGTCGAGGAGTGGCTGTATGTGGCGGCTGGTGCGCCGACGCTGCGCGACCCGGCTGGGGAGCGGGTGCTGGCGCCCGGAGATCTGGTCTGCTTCCCGAGCGGCCCGGACGGGGCCCACGCCGTCGGCGGGCCGGGTCGCGTGGTGATGCTCTCCGGTGTGGACGCGGCCGGAGCTGCCTCGGTGTCCGTCTATCCGGATTCGAACAAGCTCGGCGTGCGGCCGCCCGGCGGCGGCCCGGACCGGCTCGACTTCCGTCGCGGCGACGCGGTCGACTACTGGGACGGCGAATGAGCTCGACGCCGCGGCCGGCGGTCAATGCGACGTCGGTGGAGGTCGCCGCCTGGGCCGGGGCCCCACCAGGCTTCCGGACCCGTTACCGAGAGCTCGGCCCCCTGCTCGGGGGGGAACTGCTCGGCGGTTCTGTCTACGAGTTCGATCCCGGTGAGCGCAACGGCCCCTACCACTACGAGATCGGTAACGAGGAGTGCCTACTCGTCCTGGCCGGCACGCCGACGCTCCGTCATCCGGGTGGGCGGGAGGTGCTCGCGGTCGGCGACATGGTCATGTTCCCGGAGGGCCCTGCCGGGGCTCACCAGCTGAGCAACGATTCGGATGCGGTCGCTCGCGTGCTGATCCTGTCGACCAAACGCGAGCCGTACGGGTGCGCGTACCCGGACAGCGGCAAGCTCTCGACTCTCGGCGGCATCTTCAGGCTCGCCGACACGGTCGACTACTGGGACGGCGAATCGGCTGGCTGAGCTCAGGGCTGGGCCTGCCGGCGAGGGCGACCGGCGCCGGCGCGTTGGAGGAACGCCGGGCTTGACACCTAGTAACGCGAGGTATAGTCTCGCTAGGCATGAAGGCCGAAGAGCTGAAGGGCCACCTCGACGGACTGATCCTTGCCGTCGTCTCGCGCGAGCCGGTGCACGGCTACGCCGTGATTGAGTCGCTCAAGTCACGCAGCGGCGGTGAGCTCGCACTACCGGAGGGGACGGTCTATCCGGCACTGCATCGCTTGGAGGCTGACGGCCTGCTGTCGAGCGAGTGGTCTGTCGTTGGCGGTCGGCGCCGCCGCGTCTACAGCATCACCAAGCGTGGCACAAAGGAGCTTGGTGTCAGTCGCGAGCGGTGGCGGGTGTTTGCAACCACGATCGAGGCGGTACTCGCATGACCTACGTGGATTCGCTCGAGGCCGAGCTCGCGGCTGCAGGCATCCCGGCGCGTCGCCGCGCCCGGATCGTGGCCGAGCTCAGTGATCACCTGCATGAGAACCCTGAGGCGGAGCTGGGCGCGCCGCGCGATCTGGCACGCCAGTTCGCCGATGAGCTCGGGACCCGGCTCGCGCGAGGCACCGCGTACCGGGCGTTCGCGGTGTTGGCGGTGGCCGCAGTAGTCCTTGCCGTCATGTTCTTCAGCGGCGGCAGGACCTGGGGCGGTTGGGTCGGGTACGGGCATTACCGAAGCTCCGGCTACCTCCCCTCGTGGTGGGTGCCAATGATCCTCGTGTGCTTCATCTCCGCACAGGTTGCGCTCGCGTCAGGTGGACTCGCGTTACTGCGCGCCTGGAGGCTGCGGCGCGTGCCAGTGATCACGGCCGCCGACGCGGCGATCCTCAACCGCCGGGCCGCCGTGGGCTTGGTATGCGGTGCGATCACGATGACTGTGCTGCCCATCACCCACTTCGTGGTCGGCGATGTCATCCCCCGTTGGAACACCCTCGCTGTCGCAGCTGGACCCGCGCTGATCGTTCTGTTGCTGGCGATGCTGCCCGACGTGCTCAGGGCGGCGCGCCTGCGTCCGACGCGCGAGGGCCCGGCCGGCGACCTGACCGCTGACCTCGCCATCGAGGACCCGCGCGCTACGCCGGGGCGAATCGCAGTTGTGCTGAGCGTCGTGATCGTGCTGGTGATGGTCGCGGTCGGCGTCCGCAGCGACGACCTCTACGACGGGATCCTCCGTGGGGCGTTCGACGGCGCCGCATGCCTCGTCGGGTTCGCGGTCCTCGGGCAGTACCTGGGGCTTCGGCGAAGCGGCGTCAACTAAACCGAGGTCAGACCGCCAACGAGTAGCCTCCGCCCTGAATGATTGATTGGGGAGCGGGCAGCTACGAACGGACCGCGGCCGAGCTCGAGCCGGTGGCGCACGTGGTCGTGGACAGGGCCACGCTGTCGGGTGATGTGGACGTCATCGACCTGGCGTGCGGAACGGGAACCGCTGCGCTGCTCGCCGCCGCACGCGGCGCGCCGGTGGTGGGGATAGACGGTTCCCCGCGGCTGCTTGAACTGGCGCGCGAACGTGCGCGGGCCCAAGGCCTGGAGATCGACTTTCGCGAAGGTGACCTCCTCGACCTTCCCGTCGAGAGCGGCAGCGCTGATCTCGTTATTTCCATCTTCGGGCTGATCTTTGCCCCCTCGCCGGCCCAGGCGCTGCGTGAGGTTCGCCGTGTGCTGCGCCCGGGCGGGCGGCTCCTCATGACCGCCTGGATCCCTGCCGGCCCGATCGACGCGATGCTCGGAGCCATGGGCCATATCGTCGACCGGGTGAGCCAGACCCCGCGACCTGAGCGCTTTGCCTGGTTTGATCCCAACACGCTCGGTCCCCTGGCCGACGAGGTCGGGCTCATACTGCAGGCGACGATGCCGGCGCTACTGCCGATCCGCGATTGCTCACCGGAGGCCTACGTGCTCGCGAGCCGTGAGCACCCAAGGGCGGCAGCGGCGCGTCCGCTGATCGAGCGTGCAGGTGTTGAACAGGAGACGCAAGCGGCCATGATCGCGGTACTGCGGGACGCCAACGAGGATCCCGACGAGTTTCTCGTGCACAGCCCTTACGTGGTGCACGACCTCCTAACGATTTGACGTGCGGCTCGGGCGCCCTGCGGGATCAGTCCGGTGGAGGCACGAGCATCGCGTCGCCGGTGTTCCAGTGCAGAGTCAGGAGAACCAGGGTCGCCGCAACGGCGATTGCCGCGAGGATCGCCAGCCGGGCGAGTGACGATCGGTCGCCGGATCGAGCGGCTCGTGCAGCAGCCGTGACCGCGAGCGCGGCCGCGATCATCGCTCCGGCCCACGCCAGCCACTCCAAGGGGGTGACCCAGGAGGGAATCCGGCACGACGCTGCCGCATTTGTGCATCCAGCCGCCACAACGAGCTGATCAGCCAAGAACAATGGCGTGAACCCGAGCACCGCAACCGCCGCCGAGACCGATGCTACGAGCGTCCAGCTTCCGTACCACGGTCGCGCAGGACGGCTCATCCGGAGCGAATCCACAGCCACCACTGTATACCGGGCGAGGCTGCAAGCGGTCAGCTCGGTGGGGCGCTACCCAGAAGACCTCGCGAGTCGCTCAGCGCCTCCAACGGATCCGATCCGGACGCGATCTACGGTCTGGCCTCGAGCCGCTCGACCGTGACCGCGACGATGGCCCTGATCGGACCGTCGATGCCTCGGTCGGCCCACCGGTGCGGCGGGTCGTATTCGGTGATCCGGGTGGTCATCCCGCACTCACGGCCCGCCGAACTCGCGCGCGAGCTGGTAGCCGGGCGGCAGGAACTTCGGCAGCGGGGCCTTGATCAGGCCCCCTGCGGCGCCGGGACGATCGAGGGTTGGAATCCGAAGCTGCAGATTCGAGACCGTCACCTCCTGTTGCCCGTTGGATGCCCTGCCGTAAGGAGGGTCGTCGGGCAGTAGTTCGAGCTTGATCGTATGGTTGGGGGCGAACCGCCATGCTCCGGGATGAAGCTGGAACACCTGGCGCACCGGCGTCGACGATACGGTCGGTCGCCATAGACCGCGGCTGATCAGGGTCTCCTGTCCGTTAGGCGCGACGTCGAGCAGACGGGCCGCGACCTGGGAGTTGGCGCCCGGGACCGTGAAGTCGGCGATCACGGTGGCCGCCCCCATCATCGTGAACGCGTGCGTTACCGCCAGGCGGTAGGTGGCCGTTCCCGACTCGGTCGCCCCGGGTGCGGTGGTGCAGGCTTTGGCCGTGAGCGGATCGAGCGTGGCGCCGATCGCGGGGCTTCCTGCCATGGGGAGGATCGTCTGTGCCCGCGGGCTGATCAGACGCACCTCGCCCGGCTGGAGCTCTGCCCAGTCCGAGGCGCGATACGGTCCCGCTGACGGGGCGGTGTACGGGCAGGTCTCGGTCAGCGCCTCGACACCCTGGAACGGCTTCGGGCCCTCGCCCATGACGTAGTAGTTGATCCAGGCGTGGGCGGCCGCGAGCCAGCGCGCCATGTCGGGAAGCTTGAACTGACCCGGCGCATGACCCCAGTCCCCGAGGTACAAGGAGATCGGCGCGCTCGGATACTGGGTCGTTGCGCGGTTGTAGTAACGAAGTGCCTCGTCGGCGGGAAAAAGCTGGTCGGTGAACCCTTGGCCGATCAGCAATGGCGCGGGTGGCTCGGAGTGGTTGATGTAGTACGCGGAGTGATATTCCTCCAGCTGGTGCAAGATCAGCGTCGGCAACGACCCTGAGTAGGGCTCGCCCTGGACGAGCCGCTGAATCCACTCGCCAAAACTCCAGTCGATCTTCGTGGTCGTGCAGTACGTCGTGGGGGCGTTGCACCCGGCCATGTACAAAGCGGTGTCGTAGGAGTACTTCATCACGCCGAATCGCCCCCGATAGGGAGCGTTGGCCACGTAATCCAGCGTGCTGCCGTTGGGCAGCATCGAGTACGCGAGATCGGTCCACGGGGCGAACGGGGCCGCCGCGGCGAGGCTCATGTTCTTGCCGTCGGGGCTACGCCACGGTACGAGCGTCCCGTTGGGCAGCATCACACGGTTTTTCAAAGCGGCCAATGCGATCGACGCGGCGGCGCCGTAGGAACCACCGAACGCAGCGATCTTGGTCGGCGATACCAGACCCTGGTCAGCGAGCTCCCCGGCGAAATACTGGGCGTCACGCACCTCATAACGGGTGTCGAGAAGATGGTTGAAGCCCTGCGCGCACTCGCTGGGGGGGAGCGCGGCGCGGCTCGCGGCGGTCCCGCACGACTGGTTGAAGCCACGAAAGGTCATGCTGAAAGTCGCGTATCCGTCCTTCAGCCAGGGCATCATCGAGAGGAACGCAGAGCCGAGGCCTCCGCCGTAGGTCCCCAGGCCGTACTTCATTCCGTCGTCGCCGGTCAACAGGATCACCAGCGGGAAGGGAGCGTGATGCGTCGCCGACGCCTTGGGCATCGCGAAGTTGACGTCGATCGCGGTGCCGTCCCAGCTGGTCGCGACCGTCCGCACCGGCGACAGCTGTCCGTCGACGACGAGAGACCCGCAAAAGACGATCCCGCTCGGTTGGCTCGAGCATCTGACCGCACCCTTGAACACACTCACGGGAGGGGGAGGGGCGCCGCTCCCGCTAGCGACCATGGCGCCACCCCCGAGGATCACACCAGCGATGATCAGCGCGATCAGGCTGCGCACGAATCCTCGTTAGAAGTGGGCGGCGAACCCAGGGGACCTCTCGGTGGGCGTCTCACACCGCCAATGATGTCGCCTCACGCGGGCTGCCGTGGCGCGCGAGGGCGCCTGCCGTCATCGGGTTGGTCGGTGCTCTGCCGGGTTCTGATCGCGACGCCGGCGGACGGCGCGACCTATGCGCGCGGTCTGCGCCGCCGTGCACACGCCGGCGTCAGCTGAGCTGCTTTCGGTCGGACCAGCTATAGCGCGGCCGCCAGCCGAGCACGGCGTCGGCGACTGAGCAGTCGAACAGCGCCCGCCACGGATTCGCGATGTAGCGTGCAGGGCCTCGCACCGGGATACCGGGAGCCAGGCGGGTGGCAAGCTCGAGGCTGGGAGTGCTGGCCGCGACGTCCGCCGCGCAGAGCAGCGCTCGATGGTGCCCGGATAGCCGGACCTCGAGCGCGCGCTCGACGGCAGCGGCGACGTCGCGCACGTCGACGAAGGCGCCGTACTCCCAGAACGGCTCCCACTCCGACCGCGGATGCGCGGCGCGCTGCTCCTCGACCCGTGCGTAGACGCCGGGACCCCAGACCGCGACCGGACGCAATGACACGGTCGCGATCCCGGTCCGCGCGGTCACGCTCTGGCAGAGATCCTCGGCGACGCGCTTGGAAACGCCGTAGGGACGGACCGCGCGGCGGGGATGTTCATCGTCCACGGGGAAGTAGTCGGGGAGCCGCTCGCCCTCGGCGATCCCGAGCGCCTGCGTGCTTGAGAAGTGGACCACCCGCGCGACGCGAGCAGCTTCGGCGGCGAGCAGCACGTGCCAGGTGCCGAGCACGTTGACGGCCATGATCTGCTCGGGGCTGCCGGACGAGTCGTGGGGGAGGGCCCCAAGGTGCACGATGGCCGCGGCTCCCGCTGCGGCGCGCTTGACGGCCGCGAGGTCCAGTAGATCCGCCCCCTCGACGAGATCAAACCCGGCCACGGCGTGGCCGCACCGCTCAAGGTGCTCGGCCACGACACGACCAATGTTGCCGAGATGCCCGGTGACGAGAACACGCACCACTACAGGATCGCGCTTCCCGCCCGGCGGGAACGGCAGCGGGCTGAGCGGGGGTGGGCGTGAGCGCCGACCTGGCGGGAATGACCGGTCGGATCGCGGTGGAAAACGGCGATCTCGCCTGCGAAGCTGGCAGCATGGAAATCTCCGTCAACGATCTCGTCGTTCGACTCGACAGCCCGTTGGACCGGGTCGTTCGCGTGACCGCGATCGAACCGTGGCCGATCATCTCTGCCGGCAAGCTCATCGAAGAGGCCACGGCGCTATGCCACGGAACGATGATCGTCTTCAATCGGCTCGTCCCGATGCCGGCTACCCCCATCCGCGAGGTCCGGCACGCGACCGCCGTCGAGATAGCAGAAGCCGGGCGACAGGATCTCCTACCCCCGAAATCCGACGACGGCCAGGACAACGTTGGTGACTCTGGCCAGCCGCGGGTACCGTAGTCGGGCGATCCGGGACCACCTCGCAGCCACCGCCGTTGAAAGGCAGCTGAGGGCGCAACCTCCGGGGACTGTGCTCAATAACCCGTCGTATTTCCGGTCAACTGCTCATGACATCTGTCGCGCTCGGAATATCCGCCGCGGCGGGCATTGCGGCTGGAATCGTCGATCCCCGCGGCGGCGCGAACGATCTGGAACACGGGCCCTGCCGGACTGGACCTCGCGCTTCTGAGAGGTGGGGAGCCCAGGGCAACAGGGGGCGGTGTTCCTTTGCGAACCAGTGGTGCGTTAAGGACCACCGCCCGGTGTGTCCTACGGCATCTCACCCGGTCGAGGACGACGCGATGGCCTTGAGACCACTCAGCAGGTCGTTCTGGCCGTATTCAGCTGAACCATCGTCGAGCTGACGTAGCTCTCGCTGCACACGACCCATCCGCGTCGGATCGTGCTGCCATTCTGCCGTCGCGAGAGCAGCCCGCCCTGGAGATCCTCGATGAAACCGAGGTGTCGGCTGCTGAGCCGGGCCTCGGCTCCGAGCAGTGGAAGGCCGACCACGTTGGGACCTGCAGCCCGCTTGCCGGGCCCACGCGTGTGTATCGCGATCGCGGCGAGCAGCACCACGATGCTGACCGCCACAACACCGATCCAGCGTCCCATGGCTCAGCGTTGTAGCACGGGCGGCGGCTCATCAGCACGCCACCCCTTCGGGCGTGGTGGTCCCCTAGCCGCCGCCCGGGTAAGCGCTGGTATCGATCCCGCCGGGGTCGTGCGTGCGGCGCTCGGTCCGCGCGTCGCCGAGCGCGCGCTCGGCGACCTCCCTGCAGGTCGCGAAGCGCACATCTCCCCGGCTGAGGCCCGCCTCGATCAGCGAACGCAACGCCTCGACCCGACCCGCCCGGCCGCTCAGGAAGGGGTGACAGGTGAGGATGAACAGGGCGTTGTAGCGGCGCATCGCGTCGAGTTCGTGAATCCACATGTCCGCGACCACGGTGGGTGACCGGAGGTTCGTTCCGATCGCCGGCCGGGGTAGGAACGCGTACTGCTCCCAGTCGTCGAGGCCCCACCACGGGCACAGCTCCGCAATCTCGCCGGCGCTGGTGTCGAGAACGTACGGGCGGTCGGAATCCATCAGGCTCGAGTCGTAGATCAGTCCGTGCTCGGCGACGATCGCTGCTGTCTGCCAGGTCGCCTCCCACATCGCCGCGCGGTGACCGCTCACCTCGACGCCCTGGCTGCGGAGAACCTCGAGCGCGCGCTCGAAGTCCTCGCGTTCCTCGGCTTCTGAGAGGTCCACGGCACTGACATGGTTGTGGGAGTGATGTCCCACCTCGTGTCCGGCCGCGAGGATCGACTCGACCGTCTGTGGGTAGCGCAAGGCGGTGACGCCGGGGATGAAGAAGGTCGCCTGGAGGCCGTAGTCGGCGAGTAGCGTGAGCAGGCGGGGGACCCCGACGAGCGGCCCGAAGGCCTGATGGGTCATCACCATCGCGTGCTTCGCGTAGGCGGGATCGTGGGCTAGGATCGGCGACTCCGCGTCGACGTCGAAGGACAAGATCGCGGTGCAGCCAGAGCCTTCCACCGATTCTGGAGTTTAGCCTCATGCGCGAGCCGCCCGACGCCACCCAGTCACCCAGGTTCACCGGACCGAGGACATTCGCGCGACTGCCGCACACCAGCGATCTCGAGGGTGTCCACGCGGCGGTCTACGGGATGCCGTGGGACGGCTCGACCTCGTTCCGATCGGGTGCCAGGTTCGGGCCCGAGGCGGTCAGGTCGATGAGCGCGATGTTGCGAACGTACAACCCGGTCCTGCACGTCCAGGTGTTCGGCGCGCTCTCGACGATCGACTACGGCGACGCCCCGACGGTGCCCGGGTACGTCGAGGAGACGCTGGCACGGATCGAGAGCTTCCTCGGCCCGCTGGTGCAGCAAGGCGTCGTGGGTGTCGGCGTCGGCGGCGATCACAGCGTCACGCTGGCCGAGCTGCGCGCCCTGGCGAAGGTGCACGGGCCGCTCGGCCTGGTCCACCTCGACTCGCACACCGACCTCTGGCACGCCTACTTCGGGAAGCCGCTCTCGCACGGCACGATGTTCCGGCGCGCGCTCGAGGAGGGGGTCCTTGACCCAGCGCGGGTCATCCAGGCCGGTATGCACGGGCCGCTGTACGCGGCGACGGACGAGAACTTCCCGCGTGAGCTCGGCGTCGAGATCGTCCCCTGGGTCGAGCTCGCCACGCTCTCCCCCGCCGAGTTCGCCGAGCGCGTGCGGAGCCGGACGGGCTCGGGCCCCACCTTCCTGACGTTCGATGTGGACTTCGTCGACGTGGCCTTCTGCCCGGGCACGGGTACGCCGGAGGTCGGCGGGCCGACGAGCTTTCAGGCGCTCAGCTACCTGCGGGCTCTCACCGGAATTCATTTCGTCGGCTACGACGTCGTCGAGGTTGCACCGCAATACGACCCGGCGCAGATCACCGCGCTGTTTGCGGCCAACGTCGCCTTCGAGATGCTCTCGCTGATCGCGCTCTCTCGAGCGACCGGCGCGTGAACGTCCTCGCGCTGAGCTCGAGCCCACGCCGCGACGGGAACTCCCGCTTGCTAGCCGACGCGTTGCTCGAAGGCGTGGAAGCGGCCGGCCATCATGGCGAGCTGGCCTTCGTGGATGACTATGTCACGGCGTTCCTGCGCGATTGCCGAATCTGCCGCGGCGCTGACGGGCGGTGCCGGATCGAGGACGGGTTCGAGACCCTGCTGTTCGAGCGCCTGCTCCCCGCCGACGCCGTGGTGTTCGCCACGCCGCTCTACTGGTACGGGGTGTCGGGGCAGCTGAAGACCTTCCTCGATCGGATCTTCTGTTACATCGCGGCGTCGTACCCCGGCGCCGAAGAGGTGGTGACGGGGCTTTCGCACAAGCGCCTTGTGCTCCTCATCAGCTCCGAGGAGAACTACGTGGGCGCCTCCCTGGGCGTGCTGCACGAGATCCAGGAATACGCCCGCTACACCCACTCCTCGCTCGTCGGCGTCGTCAACGGAATCGGTAACAAGCGCGGTGATGTGAACGCAGATCCCGACCGCCCCCTCGACCGCGTCCGGACCATCGGCCGGCGGCTGTTCGAGCTGACGTCGACCGACTACCGGATCGACACCGATCGCCCGGGCACCGTGTGGGGCGCCGCGCCGTAAACGTCAGGTCAGTCTCGGAGTTGGGTCCTCCGCGGTCGCGTAGTCGCCGTCGAGCAGTGGGGTGTCGATGGGACCGGGTTACCGGTGAGGCTGGTTGCAACAGCCGTTGCCACTGCTCGTCGGTAGTGTCAGTTATCGGGGCGACGATCGAGATCCCCGCGTTGTTGAACACGGCGTCGATCGGCCCGAGGTGACGCTCGATTTCCGTGAACAGGGCAGCGACTCGGCACCAGGGAGGGCCACGAGCGCCACCGCCGCCACCTCGCGCGCGAGGGCCAGCGCCATGGCTCGTCGGATGCCCGAACTGGCCCCCGTGATCAGCGCGACGCGACCTTGCGTACGGCCCATGGTTGCGCGTGAGGGTACTCTGACTCGTCCTCGTCAGAAAGGACATGGCTGATGTCAGGCCCCCTACAGAACGGCTACGCGCTCGCCCCCGAAGTCATCGACGCCGTCTCGCTGCCCACGATCGAGGCTACGACCCTCCCGCCGGGATGCTATTCCGATCCAAGCCTCTATCAGCGCGAGATGGAGCGGATCTTCGCCCACGAATGGATCTGCGTCGGCCGGGTCGAGGACATACCGCAGGTGGGGGACTTCCTCACCGCGACGATCGGCGATGAACCAGTGGTCGTCGTCCGTGACGGGACCGGGACGATCCGTGCCCACCTCAATGTGTGTCGCCATCGCCGCTGCAAGCTCGTCGAGGGCAGCGGCTCGACCAAATCGTTCCGGTGCCCCTATCACGGATGGATGTACGCGCTCGACGGGTCCCTCCGCGCCACTCCCGCGTTCAGCGCCACACTCAACTTCGAAAAGGCCGACTACCCGCTCATACCTGCCAGCGTCGAGGTGTGGGAAGGGTTCATCCTCGTCAACCTGGACGACCAGGCGTCCTCGTTCGCGAGCCGGGTGAGCGACGCCACCAAGTGGGGAGTCGATCGCTACCGCATCGGCGAGAGGGTCACCACGCACCACTGGGAGTACCAGACCGAGTGCAACTGGAAGGCGTACGTGGAGAACTACACCGAGTCCTACCACGTCCCCTGGGTGCACCCGGAGACCTTCGCCCTCCTGACCCCGCTCAAGCGCTGGGTCGAGTTCCCCGACATCACCACCCAGCACTGGGCGCTTCAGGTCGGCCAGACCCCCGGGCTCACCTTCAGCGACAGCGGCGACGCCCTGTTCCCGGTGTCGGCCGATCTCGAGGGGCTGCCGGTCGAGTTCTACGGCATGCCCACGTGGCTGGTGTTTCCCACCCTGATGGTGATCGTCACCGTCGATGCGCTCCTGTACTACGTGGCCTGTCCCGAGGGCCCCGAGCGGACGCGGATCAGGGTGCGGATGGCCGTCCCCCCCGAGGCCGCGGCGGAGTACTTCCGAGGTGAGGATCCCGAAGTGGTCAGCGCCGTGGAAGAGTACGTTCACAACGCCAAGCTCTTCCTCGACGAGGACAACAGGATCTGCGAGCTGCAGCGGGCGGGGATGCGCTCCCGGCGGGGAGAGCCGGGACGCTACTGCGAGCATGAGGGGCTCGTACGGATCTTCGACAAGTGGGTCATCGACCGCGCCTACGGCCCGGTAGCCGCCTGAGTGGCAACGGCCCGTGTCCGGCATCGTCGACGTCGGCGGCTGGGTCGCCCCAGGGATGGAGCTGATCTACGAGCGGGGCACGACGGCCTTCCGCGGGCAGTGGCCGGGGATCGAGCCGATGCTCGAGCTCGCGGCGCGGCGCCCCGGGCGGGGCGACTGGGCCCACCCGGCGCTCGAGCTTCCCGCTGTCCCGTCGCGCCGCGAGCGCCACGACGCGTGGGGGAGCGACGGGGCGCGGGCGCCGGCGTCTTCCGTTCCCGCCGGCGTCCTCCACGACAATGCCCTCGGCCGCGTGGCCGCGCTCGATGAGGCCGGAGTCGACCTGCAGCTGATCAGCCCCGGGCCCTCCATCGATGCCTGCCTGCAGCTCCCGTCGACCCTCGCGGCGGGGATGTTCGGCGCCTACAACCGCTATGTGACCGCCTACTGTCGCCCTTACCCGCAGCGCCTTGGGGCGGTCTTACAGCTCCATGGCTCAGAGCCGCGCTGGTCAGCCCAAGAGGTGGCCGAGCTGCGCGGAGAACCGTCGGTCCGCGCCGCGAGCCTGTGCCTGCCTGTACGGATCTCGCCTGAGGATCGGCACTTCGACCCGCTGTGGGAAGCGCTCGAGAACGCCGACCTGGCGCTCCTTCACCGCCCCTCGTTCGGGGCGCGGATATGGACCCCCGGCCGCCTGGTGGCGTATCTGCATGGGGGAGGCGTATTCGATCGCTATCCAGGCCTGCGCATCGGGTTCCTCGCCGAGGACTCCGAGTGCTCGGCGCTCGAGCTCACTGGCGCAATCAGCGCCCAGGACCCCGCCCTGGGCTCACGCCTGTTCACCGCGGCGAGCGCAGAGCAGCTCCACCGCGGTCACGACGCCGCCACCCCCATGCTCTGGGCGTCGGATTTCCCACTCCGTCCCTCGCTGAGCGGCGAGCTCGCCTCGGCGCGGAGCGCGCTCGGCGCCGGTGCGCAGGACGTGCTGGTGGCCGCGCCCCGGCGCTTCCTCGGAATGTGACTACCCGAGCACCTCGACCGCCATATCGCTCGGCCCGCCGGGCTGGAACGCGATGATGTCCTGCGGGCACGCTGAGATGACCACGATTGCGTCCATCAGCAGCTCGAACGTCGCCGCGTCGCCCGGCTCGCTGACGCACTCCTCGAGCTCCAGCCGACCGCCGTCGTACACACGGAAGTTGGCGAAGACGTTGATCGGCTGGGGCGCGAAAGCGATCGGAATGCCCTGCTTGTGCGCTTCGGAGCGCAGGGTGTCCTCGCAGGAGGCGTGTCCCGCGGCCGCGCCGAGCAGTTCGTATCGCGCGCTGTCACAGGCGGCGACGAGGCAGTCGTGCCTGCCGGGAGAGGTGTCCTCGGCGAACCGCAGGATCGGCCGGCGCCGCGCGGTCACGAATGTCCAGCCGACAGCAGGGTAGATCGCGGCCATATGCACCCGGGAGTGCTGTGCGCTCAGAGGCTCCGTCGGGTCATCGGCGCAGAACACCCACAGATCGGCGCACTGACCTCCCTCGACGTCGATCACCCGAAACGACTGTCCGGCTTCGAGCCTGCCGCTCCAGCCGGTCCGTGCCGGGATCGGGACTAGCGACGGGTTTGCCATGCTCCCCGATCATCCGAACCGGGAGAGGCGGTTGCCAGGGACAGCGTGCACAGACTGCCCGTCCGCGCTTTGGCCTTTCAGTCCATGGGCGTGGTCATGAGCGGTAGGTTGACTGGCATCCGTGATCGACCTTGCGTTTGCAGATGCGATCTCGCAGGCGGCGCTCGTGCGCGGCGGCGTGTTGAGCGCAACCGAGCTGACGGAGGCCGCGATCGACCGGGCCGGCCGAATGGATCGTGCCCTCGGATTGCTGGTCGAGCCGCTGTTCGACGACGCGATCGCGGCAGCCCGCCTGATCGATCGCGCGGGCGGGCGCGGACCGCTCGCGGGCGCGCCGATGCTGGTCAAGGACCATCTGGCGACGATCGCCGGGGTCCGTCACACCGAGGGCTCGGCATTCCTGCGCGACTACGTGGCCCCTGCGGACTCCGAGCTGGTGCGCCGTTACCGCGCCGCCGGTCTGGTGATCGTCGGAACCGCCTCGACCCCGGAGTTCGCGCTGATGTCGACGACCGAGCCCCTGCTGCATGGCGCAACGCGGAACCCCTGGGACACGACGCTCAGTCCCGGCGGCTCGAGCGGCGCGTCCGCGGCGGCCGTGGCCGCGGGCGTGGTCCCGGTCGCGCATGGAAACGACTCGGGCGGATCGCTACGCATCCCTGCGTCCTGCTGCGGCGTCTTCGGCCTGAAACCGTCGCGCGCGCGTAACTCACTCGCGCCATACGGTGACCTCGGCGGGATCTGGGTCGAGCATGTGATCACCCGCTCGGTGAGGGACAGCGCCACGGTGCTCGACGCGACCAATGGCGCGGTGGGGGGGGACCCTTACGCAGCCCCTGCCGGGGCGGGTCCGTTCGCCCGGGCGACGGGAGCGGATCCGGTCCGGATGCGGGTGTCGTTCACGACGGCGCCGCCGGCGGGCGGGGCGGTCGCGGACGAATGCGTCGCGGCCGTCGAAGGGGCGGCGGCGCTGTGTGCGGCGCTCGGCCACGAGGTGGCGGAGGCCGCTCCTGAGTTCGACTGGCAGGCAGCCGAGAGCGCCTTTCTCACCGTCTTCGCCGCGTGCTGCGCGTCCTGGGTCGACGGCTGGGCCCGCCGCCTCGGGCGGACGCCAGAGGAGGGCGAGCTCGAGCCGTTCACGCGGGCGCTGGCAGCATCAGGGCGCGAGGCCACGGCACCGGAGCTGCTCCTGTGCGTAGGGCTCCTGCAGCAGGCGGGGCGCGCGACCGACCGTTTCTTCGAGCGTTGCGACGTCCTGCTGACGCCCACGCTGGCGCAGCTTCCCCCGCCGCTCGGCTACTTCGATGTGCCGCCGCCGCCGGGCAACGAGCTCGACGTGCTTGCCCGCGACGCTCGCTTCACGCCTTTCACCTGGGTCGCGAACGCGACCGGCCAACCGGCGGCGTCGATCCCGTTGCACTGGACGGCCGGCGGCCTCCCGGTCGGGGTGATGGCGACCGCCAGGTTCGGGGGCGAGGAGACGCTGCTGGCTCTGGCCGCCCAGCTCGAGCGGGCGCAACCGTGGGCCGATCGCCGGCCACCGGTGCACGCTTAGCGGCTATGGGCTAGGGCCGCCCGAGCGCTCCCGCGTGCGCGGCCAGGCCGTCCATCACCACGCGCGTGGCGATGCCCGCAGTCGCGCTCGTCGCCTCGAGGCTCGGCGCGGTCTCGACGACGTCGAGACCGGCGAGGCCGGACTTGGCGAGGCCGCGCACGAGCTCGAGCAGCTCCCTCGCGGTCAGGCCCCCCGGGGTCGGCACGGACGTCCCGGGCGCGTACGCGGCATCGAGGCTGTCGACATCGACGGTCAGGTACAGCCCGCCGTCGTTGCCGCCGGCGACCTGGAGCGCGCGCTCGAGCGTCGCAGCGACGCCGGAGGCCCAGATGTCCTCCAGCCAGATCACGGTGATGCCGTGCTCGCGGCAGTACGCGAGCTCCGACCGAGGGTTCATCCAGCCGGAGATCCCGATCAGCACCGTCCGCTCCGGCGCGAAGCCGGCCTCGACCGCGCGCGTGATCGGGCAGCAGTTGGACAGCACCTCACCGCCGACGTCGATCGCGGTGTCGAGATGCGTGTCGATCAGCACCAGACCCGCGCCGGAGACATGCTCGGCGACGGCACGGACGGCGGGGATCGTGACCGAGTGGTCCCCGCCGAGGGTGACCGGAACCGCTCCGGCCGCGACGATCTGGCTGATCGCGGCCTGCGCGATCTCGAAGCTCTTCTCCGGGTTACCGGGCACGATCGCGGCATCACCGCAGTCGACCGGGGCAAGCGCTTCGACCAGGTCGAAGTCCCAGGTCGCGTTGTAGGACAGGAACTGGGTCGATGAGATCTCGCGAATCCCGCGAGGTCCGTAGCTCGCGCCGCTGCGCCCGACGGCCATCGAGTCGAATGGGATGCCGTAGATCGCCGCTCGGGCACCGCGAGCGCGCAGCAGCTCGGCGTCGGGGGGCACGTAAGGGAGGCGCAGGAAGCTGCCCGCGAGTCCAGCGTGGAGCACGCTGTTCCACATCGTCTGATCGGTGGTCGCCGGCAGCTCGGACACGGGGCGGTAGTTTGCGCTGGCTGCGCGAGCGCGCATATGGACATCCGGTCCACGGCCTGCTTGGCCGCAGCTCGACCGCCGGTCCCTTGGTCGTTCGGATCGTGGCGTTGAAGATCGTCGCGGTGGGGTCCGTTCTCGTTACCGGTGGCAGTGGATTCCTCGGTCGCCACCTGGTGGAGCGTCTGACCGCCGCCGGCGAGCTCGTCGTCAGCTACAACCGCGACCACGTCGAGAGCGCCGATCCTTCCGTGACCCCGGTTCAGGGCGAGCTGTACGACGTCGGGCGGCTCGTGCGGGTGGTTCACGAGCACTATGTCGATCGGATCGTCCACACCGCGGCGATGTCCCACCCCGAAGTGTCGCTCGAGATGCCGGTCGCGACGTTCGCCGCCAATGTCGACGGCACCCTGCACTTGTTCGAAGCCGCCCGCCTGGCCGGCGTGGTGCGCATCGTCAACTTCTCCTCCGAGGCCGTGTTCGGCGACCATGCGGGGCCCGTCGACGAGGACACGCATTGGGATCCGGACACTCCGTATGCGGTGTCGAAGGTCACCGCGGAGCTGCTCGCCGGCGTCTACAGCCGCCACTACGGACTCGACATCGTGTCCCTGCGCCCGACCGAGCTCTATGGCCCGGGTAACCGAATGCCATCTGCGGTGCGGGACATGGCGCGGGCCGCCGTCGACGCCACGCCGCTGCGGGTGCCCGCGGGTTCCGATCACGTCTTCGACCTCGTCCACGTGCGCGACGTCGCGCTCGCGGCCGACCTCGCGCTGCGCCAAGCGGGGCGCGCGGACCGCCGGCGCGACGTGTTCAATGTCAGCGGTTCGCCGTGCTCGCTCGCCGAGGTCGCGGGCGCGATCGCTGAGATCGTGCCCGGAGCCGACATCGAGGTGGGGCCAGGTTCCTTCCCCGGGCGCTACCAGCAGGGACCGTGGGACGCTTCGATCGCGGCGGCGGAGCTTGGATACGTCGCCGGCTGGGACCTGCGGCGAGGTCTCGCCGACTACGTCGAGTGGCTTCGCGAGCATCCGCACTGACCCGGCGGTCCGCGACGGCCAACTCGACATAAGGTCCCAAGCGGGTTGTGCACTCGGTCGGTGTTGCGTACGCGAACCGGGCGGTAGCTTGCACGCTTCATGGACACCGCAAACGTCGATGCGCCGGAGGCTGCCCCAGGCGGAACGGCGCTGTTCGCGCGGCAGTCCAGCGGGCTCGTGCGCGAGATCTCGATCGTCTCCGCGGTCGCGCTCAACCTGTCGTTCATCAGCATCGTCTACGGGGTAATCGGGGCCACGACGGTTCCGCTCGCGTTCCCCGGCGCGGGCCTCGCCCTCAGCGTCGTGATCTGCACGGTGTTCTGCGTGCCCCCGTACGTCATGTACTCGTTCTTCTCGCGGGCGATGCCACGCTCGGGCGGTGATTACGTGTTCGCCAGCCGCGCGCTGCACCCATGGGCGGGGCTCGCGACCTCGGTCAACGGGACCCTCTGGTACATGTTCGCGATCACCTATGCGGCGTTCTCGACGATCCAGTACGCGC
>Ga0302325_10004783_pt1 | contig 31164 bp, 22 predicted proteins | sample Palsa_T0_2_FD_201948 | JGI IMG/M metagenome (GOLD analysis project Ga0302325, IMG submission 201948) | Peat permafrost microbial communities from Stordalen Mire near Abisko, Sweden - Palsa_T0_2 | ecosystem: Environmental > Terrestrial > Soil > Palsa > Peat permafrost | place: Sweden: Abisko... | reverse complement strand
CGCGGCACCGGGTCGCCGCGCTTGGCCGCTTCGTACTCCTCGCGGGCTCCGAAGACCTCGATCGCCTCGTGCTCGGGATAGTGCAGCGGCACGCCCGGCGGCGCGATGATGTTGCCGTGGGCGCTGAGGCGATAGACCTTTGATTCGACCAGCGTCGGGCCGCCGCCCGCGCGAGCGCGATCGACCGCCACCCCCACAGCGTCATAGACGGCGACCGGATCGCCACCGTCGACGGTCACGCCGGGCATCGAGAACGCCTTGGCCTTGACCGCCAGCGGCTCACCGGCGGCGGCGTTGGCGTCCTCCTGCTCGACGCGAGTGACGACGTTGTAGGAGTTGTTCTCCATCACATAGACGATCGGGAGCTTCCACAATGAGGCCACATTCAATGACTCGGAGAAGGCGCCCTGCTTCGAGGCACCATCACCAAAGAAGCACAGGACCACTTGCCCGTGCTTTCTGATCTGCGCCGCGTAGGCGACACCGGTGGCCTGGGGGATGCCCTGTCCGACGATCCCCGAGGTACCGAGGAAACCGCGCTCGGTGTCGACCAGGTGCATCGATCCGCCATATCCGCCGCACAGGCCGGTGCTGCGGCCGTAGATCTCGGCCATCATCGCGTCCGGGCTGGTGCCCAGGGTGAGCGGATAGCCGTGGCAGCGGTAGGTGGCCATCAGCTGGTCGTCGGGACTCAGCGTGGCCAGCGAACCGACGATCGACGCTTCCGCGCCGTCGGCCAGGTGGGTGTGCCCCCGGATGACACCCGGGTACTCCTCGAACGTGTGCTTGACCCGCTCCTCAAACTCACGGATCCGCAGCATCTGGGTGTACATCCAGATGAGCCTGTCGCCGTCTAGCTCCTTCATGTGCTCCTCCTCGCCTTCATGACGCGTTCGATGCGATCGGTGATGTCAGCGGCGCGCTCATGCCACGCTGGCGCGGAACTGCGCGGCGGTGGTCTCGTAGGCACGATCGAACTCCGTGTCGATTGGGAGCTTGCGCAGCTCCGCGGAGAGTACCTCCACCCCCCACGGTCCCGGGTAGCCAATCTGCTTGCAGACCTCGATGTAGGCCGGGAGGTCGAATTCGCCCTCGCCCGGCAGGCGGCGGTGGTTGACGGTCTCATCCACTCGGTCGGGCAGATTCTCGAACTGGCCGTCGGACAGCTCGACCCAGGTCAAGTGCTCAAGCGGGATCCGTCGCAGGTCCTCCGGCGAGATGCCGAGCTTGGCCATGTGCCACGTGTCGATGGCCAGGCCGCCGTTGGGCGCGCCGGCATCCTGGACCACCTGCAGCGCGGCGTCCAGCGTGTTGACGTTGACATCGAACGGCATCAACTCGTACGCCACCTTCGCGCTGGTATGGCGAGCCGCGTCCTGGCACAGCTCCGCGAAGGCCTCGGTGAGCGCGCCGAGCTCGCACGGCGTGCCCGGAATGTTGCCCACCTTGATGTGATGCGCGTCGAAGGCCGTCGCGGTCTCGAACAGCAGCTGGCGGCGCTGGTCTGATTGCACCCGCTCCGGCTGTCCCGCGGCGACGAAGAAATCGGCCAGGAACTCGACCTGGAGGTACTGCAGGCCGACGTCGTCGAAGATCGCTTTCATGTCCGCCAGCGTGCGCGTCTGCAGTTGGTGCTCGATGTCGGCGTGCCACAGGCCCATGCCGCGGAACCCGACGCGGGCGCCGTGCGCACAGCGGTCGCGCCAGTCGAAGGTGCTCCATTCGCGACCCACGTGGACGTCCGCGGGACCGCTCACCGTCCAATACAGGGCCAGAAGCTCGTCCTCGGCCATGGCAACTCCTCTTCGCTCCGGGGAAGTGACTCAAGCTAGCGCCGCCCCCGCCGCGCGGCTTGACATCCTGTGCAGGGCTTCTTGCCGATCAGCGCGCACGAGGCTCAGCGTCCGGCCGCCAACCCGTCGAGCGCCGTCACGAGCTCGTCGCTGCGCGAGATCCACGGCGAGTGGTCGGTCACGAGCTCGATCACCGGATCGCACCCCGCGCTCTGCAGCATCCGGCGCTGCAGCGCGACTGGGATCGCGCGGTCGAGCGTGCAGCTCACGTACGCCCGCGGCAGCGCAGCGAAGGCATCGGCTCCGGCCCCGCCCAGGTTGACCGGCTGGGTGAACGGGAGCACGGGCTGCGAGCCCATCCGTTGCACCGCCCACGCGGCCTGCGTATCGTCGCAGCAGGCGAACAGCGCCTGGCGTGATGCGGCCGCGGGCATGGTCGCGACGGGAGGATCTCCCGCCACCACCAGGTTGGCCTGGACCTGATCATCGGCGCCCTCCGGCAGCGCGGTCAGGTCGATCAGGCTCTGTCCGTCGCTCGGCAGGAAGGCGGTGACGTAGACGAGCGCGGCCACGCGTTCGGGATACAGCGCGGCCGCCTGGGTGATCACCATCCCGCCCATGCTGTGGCCGACCAGGACCGCCGGCGACCCCTCGCGCAGCGCGTCGCCCACCCGCTCGGCGTAGGCCGCGAGCGTCACCCCGGCGACCGGGGTGCGGTCCTCGCCCGAGCCGGGCAGGTCGACCGTCTGCATCGTGTGGCCCGCGGCGCGTAAGCCGGGCAGCACCGGCTCCCAGCACCAGGCCCCCGAGAAAGCTCCGTGTACCAGCACAATCCGTGCCATTTGCTCCTCCTCAATCTCAGGCTCTCATGGCGTGATCAGCACGACCTTGCCGCGCCGCGCCACTCTCAGCTGCAGGTGTCAACGCCGGCCGATCCTAATCTCCGCCGTCACCTGGGGTCGGCCCGGCGTATCAATCGAGCGCGCGGGCGCACAGCAGCGTGCGTTGAAACTCGGAGCGGCTTGACTTCGAGCCGCTCCGATGTCTATAAGTCCGAACGGCGGCGATTAGGCGCTGCACCCCCGAGGGAGGTTCCCATGGCCAGATCCACGCCCGCGCTCGGCGCGTTTCCCAGTCCGTTCTCGATTGAGCCTCCCCCCGACTGCGCGGGCTGGGAAGAGATGTACCCCTACTACGCGCTGTTCGACGAGCACCGGCGCGAGACCGACGAGAACCGCTTCTGGTTCTGGAACTCGATGCACTTCCCGGTCCCCATGCCGGCGTTCGACGTGATCTGCATCGACTCTCCCTACCAGGCCGTCGGGGCGTGGCAGAACCGGGTCTTCGCCGTGCCCCCGGCGATGGGCATCGACTACCGCATCGTCAACGGCTACGTCTACATCTCCGGCAACCCGGTCACCGATCCCGCGATGATCGCCGAGCGGGCCGGGTTCTTCCAGGCGCGAGCCGGTTACTACTACGAGAACTGGACCGAGCTGTACGGCAAGTGGCGGGCGAAGATGGAGGCGCTGATCGCCGAGTTGGGCGACTTGCGCGTGCCCGCACTGCCCGATTACGAGCCCGACGAGGTGGCGTTCGGCGATCACCGTAACACGGCGTTCTACGAGCTTCTCGACGCGTACGGGCGGGCGCTGCGGCTGTGCGACCTCATGTGGCAGCACCACTTCGAGTTCCTGCTGCTGGGGTACGGCGCCTATGGCACCTTCGTCGAGTTCTGCAAGGGTCACCTGCCCGACATCCCCGACCAGCACATCGCGCAGATGGTCGCCGGGATCGACGTGCTCCTGTTCAAGCCCGACTCGGAGCTGCGGCGCCTGGCCCGTTTGGCCATCGAGAAGGCGCTCGACGCCGCGTTCGTGGAAGGTCGCACGCCGGACGAGATCGACGCCGAGCTGGCCCAGAGCGAGGCCGGCCGCCGCTGGCTCGCCGAGCTGGAGAAGGTCAAGGACCCGTGGTTCAACATGGCCACCGGAGACGGTCTCTACCACTACTACCGCAGCTGGCTCGATGATCCGAGCATCCCCTACGCGGCGCTGATCGGGCACGTGGCGGCGCTCAAGGCGGGAGAGCAGATCGAGCGGCCGACGGCGGAGATCGAGCGCGAGCGCGACCGCCTGGCCCAGGAATACGGCGCATTGCTGGACGAGGAATCGCGTCAGCCGTTCCACGACCTGCTGGCCCTGTCGCGCACCGTGTTCCCCTACGTGGAAGAGCACAAGTTCTTCTGCGACTACTGGTTCTTGACCAAATGGTGGAACAAGATCCGCGAGTTCGGCGCCCTGCTGGCGCAGCACGGCTTTCTTGAGGACGGCGAGGACGTGTTCCAGCTCAGCCGTCACGAGGTCGCGTCCGCACTCGATGAGCTGGTGCTCAGCTGGGCCACCGGTGGCCAGCCCGCCGGGCCGCAGCACTGGCCCCCGATTGCCGCCCGCCGGAAGCGGATCCTCGACCGCCTCGCCGCGTGGACGCCGCCCCCGGCGCTCGGCGTCACGCCGGACGCGGTCACCGACCCGATGACGATCATGCTCTGGGGGGTCACCACCGAGCGGGTCCAGGAATGGGCTCGTCAGCAGGATGGCGGCCTGGTGCTCAACGGAGCCGCGGCCTCGCCCGGCACCGTCGAAGGGATCGCCCGAGTCGTCCGCTCCGTCGACGAGGTCGCCGACATTCGCGACGGCGAGATCCTCGTCTGCGGCAGCACCTCACCGGCCTGGGCCCCGATCTTCTCGAAGATCAGGGCGACGGTGACCGACGTCGGCGGCGTGATGTCACACGCCGCGATCGTGTGCCGCGAATACGGCCTGCCGGCCGTCGTGGGCACCGGCAGCGCCACCGCGCGGATCACCACCGGACAGACGATCCGCGTCGACGGCTCCGAGGGTGTCGTCACCCTGCTCGTCGGCGAGGAGGGTGAGTGACAGCGCCCGGGGCCGCGCCGGTCGCGCGATACAGCCGCTCGCTGTCCACCCTTAGCCGGGCCGACGAACCCCGCTTCGGCGGCAAGAGCTCCGGCCTCGGCGAGTTGCTGTCCGCCGGGATCCAGGTGCCCGCAGGCTTTGCGCTCTGCACGGCGGCGTTTCGCACCTTCCTCACGGAGGCCGGGCTGCAGTCGCTGATCGATGAGCGCCTGGCCTCGCTCTCGCCGGACGACCTCGGCGGGGTGCAGTCGGCCTGCGCCGAGCTCACCGAAGCCATCTGCTCAGCCCCGATGCCGGCGGCGGTGCAGGAGGAGATTGCCAGGGCGTACGGCGAGCTGGGCGGCCACAGCTCAGACGCGGCCGCGGCCGTCGCGGTCCGCTCCAGCGCGATCGGCGAGGACAGCGAGAGCGCGACGTTCGCCGGGCAGCAGCAGACCTTTCTGTGGGTGGCCGGAGCGCACAACGTCATTGATGCGGTGCGCGACTGTTGGGCGAGCCTGTACAGCCCGACCGCCGTCAGCTATCGGGCCCGGGCCGCGAGCGCTGATCGCGGGCCCGCATCCGTCGCCCTCGGCGCATCCGGCGCATCCGGCGCGACCGGCCCACCGGCGATGGGGGTCGCCGTCCAGGTGATGGTCGACGCGCTCGTCTCAGGCGTGATGTTCACCTGCAACCCGGTCAGCGGCGATCCCAGCACGATCGCCGTCAACGCGAGCTGGGGTCTCGGCGAGGCCGTGGTTGGGGGCGAAGTAACCCCGGACGAGTATCGGCTCAGCAAAGTCACGGGCGAGGTGCTGCACGAACGGATTGGCGACAAACTGGTCGAGTACGTGGCGGCGCCGGGCGGCGCCGGGACGGTGCGGCGCGACGTCGCTCCCGAGCGCCAGAACCTGCGCTGCCTGTCGGACACCGAATTGCGCGCGCTGGTCGAACTGGCCCGCCGCGTCGAGCGCCACTTCGGCTCACATCAGGACATCGAGTGGGCGATCGCGCGCAACGGCTCGTCGCCGACCAACCTGTTCGTGCTGCAATCGCGCCCGGTGACGGCGGTGCCCAAGCGCGATCAGAAGCCCCCGGCGAGCACCGCGATCGCCCTCGTCATGAGCACGTTCGGCGTCGACCCAGCGCCCAGAGACACCTGACCGAGCATGGCGCTGAGCGACGAAGATGTCCGCGAGATACTGCGGATCATCGACCAGTCCGGGCTCGACGAGCTGCATCTGGTCACAGAGGGGTTCGTACTCCATGTCCTTCGGGGGGCGACGCCGGGGGAGACTGTGGGACGTGGCCGCATGAAAGGAGAAGCCGCCACTTCCGGCGCCGCTGGGGCACCTGGCCGCATGAAGGGGGAAGCGACGACCCCCCCAACCTCCCCTTCTGGCTCGGAGCACGACGGCGTGGTGATTGCGGCGCCGATGCTGGGCACGTTCTATCGGGCTGAGAGTCCGGGGGAAGCGCCGTTTGTCGAGGTCGGGAGCCGGGTTGGGGCCGATACGACGGTGTGCATCATCGAGGTCATGAAGATGATGAACTCGGTCGCGGCCGGGGTGGCGGGGACGATCGTTGAGGTGTGTCTCGAGAACGGTGAGGTGGTCGAGTCCGGAGCGCCGATGTTCCGTGTGCAGCCCGATTCGGACGCCGGCGAGGAGACGGCCGCGTGAGCCGGCTGATCAATTTCGTCGACACGACGACGCGTGACGGTAACCAGAGCCTGTGGAGTGCAACCGGGTTGACCACTCCGGAGGTGCTGGCGATCGCGCCGACGATGGACCGGGTCGGGTACCAGGCGCTCGATTTCACCTCGAGTACGCACATGGCGGTGTCGGTGCGCTTTCACCGCGAGGATCCGTGGGAGCGGATGCGGCTGGTCAGCGCCGCGATGCCGAACACCCGGCTGAGCATGATCGGGACGGGGATGCGATTCATCTCCTGGGTCCCGGCCGACGAGGACGTGATCAGCCTTGCGTTGCGCCTGGTGGTCCGCAACGGGATCCGCCGGTTTCAGATCGCTGAGCCCTCCAATGACACTGAGCGCCTCAAGCGCCTGGCCGCGATGGCTCGCGTCGCGGGCGTGGAGGAGGTCGTGGTCGGGCTGACCTACTCGATCAGCGATGTGCACACCCACCAGTACTACGCGCAGCGCGCCGCCGCCCTGTCGAACTGCGCCGAGATTGACCGCCTGTACCTGAAGGACCCCGGTGGCCTGCTCACCCCCGATGCCGTCCGCGAGCTGGCGCCGCATTTCATCGCCGCCGCCTCCGGGCGCATGATCGAGCTGCACAGCCACTGCACGATCGGGCTCGCCCCGCTCGTGTACCTCGAGGGAGTCAGGGCCGGCTTTCAGGTGCTCCACACCGCGTCGGGCCCGCTCTCGCGCGGGACATCCCAGCCCGAGGTGCAGAACACCGCTCGCAATCTGGAGGCGGCCGGATACTCGCACCCGCTTGACCTGGAGGTGGAGGCGGAGGTATCCGCGCACTTCCATCAGCTCGCCCGCGCGAAGGGTCTGCCGGCCGGGGCGCCGCAGGAGTTCGACGCCGCGTACTACCAGCACCAGCTCCCCGGTGGCATGGTCACGACGACGCGCCGGATGCTCCAGGAGCTGCGCCGCCCGGAGCTGTTCGACGCGGTCCTCGAAGAGGTTACCCGCGTGCGGGCCGAGATGGGCTACCCGATCCTGGTCACCCCGGTGTCGCAGTTCGTGGCCAGTCAGGCGGCGCGCAACGTGATCGACGCCGAACGCTGGTCGGTCGTCTCCGACGAGACCGTGCGCTACTTCCTGGGACACTACGGCGAGCCGCCCGCCCCCGTCGACCCCGACATCGCCGAGCGGGTTCTGGCCCGTCCACAGGCCCGGAACTTGGGAGATCTCAAGCCGCTCAGCCTCGACGGCGCCCACCAGCGGTTCGGCCGCTGCATCTCCGAGGAGGAACTGCTCCTGCGCCTGACCATGCCCGCCGAGCAGGTCGACGCGATGATCGCGGCGCACGGACACGCCGCGCCCATGCCGGCGGCGCGGCCCGGGCGCGCACCGCTCGTCAACCTCCTGCGCGAGCTGTCCCAGCGGCCGTCGATCACCCACTTTTCGCTGGTCAAGGACGGCGACACGGTCGTCTGGCGCCGTGCCAACTGAGGTCGGCGCCAGTGGCCCGCTGAGGCTCGACGACGTCCGCGGGTTCGTGTTCGACATCGACGGGACGCTGGTGCACCGGGGGCCCGATGGTCACGGCCTCCCGCAGCCCGGCGCCGTCGAGGTCCTGCAGCGCATCCGCGCCTCCGGGCGCCCGCTGGTGCTGTTCACCAATGGCAGCCACGTCAGCGCCGAGGCGATCGCGCGCGGCCTGACCGAGGATGGCCTACCGGTGGCCGCCCACGAGGTCCTGACGCCGATCGAGAGCACGCTCTCCTACCTGCACCGGCGGCACCCGGGGCGCCCGCTGCTCCTGTTCGCCACCGAGGCGACGCGGGAGCGGATGGCGCAGGCCGGGGTCCCGCTGGCGCACGATGAAGAGGCCGAGGTCGTGTTCGTGGCCCACATCAACGAGGTCGACATGGCCTCACTCGAGCGCGCGGCGCGTGCGGTGGTCCGGGGCGCGCCGCTGCTGACCGGCAGTTACGTGCCCGCCTACGCCGGCGCCAACGGGCCGATTTTCAGCCGCGGCGCGATGGTCACTGCAGCGATCGCCAAGGCCAGCGGCGCGCGGCCGAAGATCGTCGGCAAGCCGTCGCGGACCGCGGTCGCGGAGGTCCACACCCGCCTCGGTGTGCCCACGAATGAGCTGGCGGTGATCGGGGACGACCTGGGCATGGACATCGCGCTCGGCCGCCTCGGGGGCTCGCGCACGGTGCTCGTGCGCAGCGGGATCAGCGGTCAGGTCGCGCTCGAGCGGGTGCCCGAGGCACGCCGGCCCCACGCCGTGGTCGACGGCATCGCCGATCTCCTCGCTCGGCTCTAGCTCCCGCTTGGTCGCTGGAGAGCCTCCACGCGAACTTCGGCGTTTGGCGTCCGCCCCTCGGACGCCAAACGCCAACGTTCAGGACATCCATCCGGCGAGCCGCCCGTGATCGAGCAAAAAACCAATTTAATTATTTTTGTGTTTGTCCCCGAAACGCAGCCCGCGCGCCGGGGGCCGCGCCGTCCGCTCGGTCAGCTCGAGTCTGGGCGACCGCTCGGCGCGCGGTTGCGGATCTCGCTGGGCGTGGCGCCGAATGCGCGCTTGAACACGCGGGAGAAGTGGGCGGCGTCGGTGAAGCCCCAGCGGAAGGCGATATCGGTCACCGAGCCTCCGTTGCGTCGCTGCAGGTCCTCGTGGCAGCGCGCGAGCCGCTCGCTGCGCACGAGCCCGGCGACCGAGGTATCGGCGTCCTCGAACAGGGCGTGCAGCGCGCGTACCGACATCGCGTAGGTCTGCGCGATCGACGCCGGGCCGAGCAGCGGGTCCTGCAGGTGGGTGCGCACGTAGCGCCGGATCTCCGCCCGGATCGCCGCGCGCGATGCCACGCGGCTGGCGGGCACGCTCGGCTCGACTGCGGCTCGCAGCAGCTCGATCGCCGCGTTGGCAGCGCTGGTACGAGCGGCGGGCTCGAGCCACGGCAGCTCGAGCGCGAGAGCGTTCATGTAGCGCACCAGCAGGCGGGCCGCGCCGTTGCCCTCCAGCGGCGGCAGCGCTTTGAGCTCGGCCAGCCGGGGACAGACGGCCAGCACGCGGTCGCGCGGAAACAGCAAGGTGCGTTTGTAGAAGGACTCGACGATCTCCACCTCGGTCGGCTGCAGACCGTCCCAGAGGACGACGTCGCCGGAGCGCAGCGCCAGTTCGCGACTGCCCTCGCGCACCAGCTCGATGCCCTTGCCGACGAACTGAAAACCGAGCACGTTCTCGTGCCGTCGCTCGTCGCGCGCTCCGCCCATGACCAGCCGGCTCCGGTGCCCGAGGAACGGCGAGGCCGCGCAGTCGACCAGCATCAGATCGCCGATCGCCCACCGCGTGACCGCGCCGTGGAACTCCACCGGGGTCCGATGCGTGGCGTGCACGTCGAAGCCCAGATGCGTCGCGGCCAGGATCTCCGACCACGACTGAAGCCGGCGCGCGGTGCTCGAGCCCCCGGCTCGCCAGCGCTCGGGCGAGCGGCTCGGGGGGCTCAGCGGCACAACCGATGCGGCGCCGTCAGCCAGAGCTCACTCCTCTCTCTCCTGTCGGACATTGCCAGTCCGCTACTGCTCCGATTATGGTAGAGCAGTGACGTGTGCCGAGACCCACGCCGCCGCGCCGCTATCGACGGGCGGTGCGACCCGGCCGTGGTGAGCGCCACTCACATCCCCACCGATCTGCTCGGGGCGGCCGGCCTGTCGAGGGCCGACGCGGATGCATGGGCCGCATCGGTGCCGCCGCGCGAGGGCTCATTCGACGCGCAGGCAGGCGCGACCAGCGAGTTCCTCGTTCGCGGACAGGCGTTGCGCGAGCGCCTGCGCGCTTCGCCATCGGTCAGCCAAGCCGAGCGGGCCGGGGCCGCGGCGATCGCCGACGTGTGCAACGACGCCCGCGAGCGCTTCCTGCGCGAACACGCCGCGGAGCTCTACGAGCGTCTCACCGCCGCCCGCACGCAGTCAGTGCGTCTCGATCAGCTCGTCTCCGAGGCTGCGCGGCGCGTTCCCGGTCTCACCCCCAGTCCGGCTGAGCTTGACGCCGAGCGCGCGCGGGCGCTGCGCGACAAGCAGGGCGTCGAGCTCGCCCAAGGTCTGCTGATCTCTTCCGTGCTGGCCGTGCCCCGGGCCGGGCGGCACCTGGTCGACGCGATGCTCCGACCGACGCCGGAGGCGCTGGACCGCCTGGCCGAGTTCCGGGCCACCGGCGTGGCCGAACTTGGCCCCGTTCGCGTCACCCGCCGCGGTCGGGCCGGCGTGCTGGAGCTCAGCAATCCGCGCCATCTCAACGCGGAGGACGGCGTGACGCTGGGTCCCACGGAGGTTGCCGTCGACCTGATCCTGCTCGATCCGGCGATCGATGTGGGCGTCATCCGCGGCGCCGTCGTCGACCAGACCCGCTACGCCGGGCAGCGCGTGTTCGGCTCGGGCATCAACCTCACCCTCCTCTACCAGGGGCAGATCGACTTCCTGTTCTACCTGATCCGCGACCTCGGCTACGTCAACAAGCTCTACCGCGGCATCAGCGAATCGGAGCCGGACCCCGGCGGGTTGGCGCCGGACGCCACCGGCATGGAGCGAACGACCGAGAAGCTGTGGATCGCCGTGGTGGAGAAGTTCGCCATCGGCGGCGCCTGTCAGCTGCTGCACGTGATGGACCACGTGATCGCCGGACGCGGCTCGCGCCTCTATCTGCCCGCGCGCAAGGAGGGGATCATCCCCGGGGCATCCAACCTGCGCCTGCCCCGCTCGGTGGGCGACCGAGCGGCCCGCCAGGCGATCCTCTCGGGCCGCGAGTGGACCGCTGGCGAGCCCGACGCCGCGCTGTTGTGCGACGAGGTGGTCGCCCCGGATGAGATCGACGCCGCGCTCCAGGCGCGGATCGAGGCGCTCACGAGCTCGGGGCTCGTGAACGCGGCGGCCAACCGCCGTGTGATGCGAATCGGTCAGGAGCCGGTGGATCTGTTCCGCGAGTACATGGCCGCCTACGCGCGCGAGCAGGCCTACTGCCACCTGAGCCCCGCCCTGGTCCGCAACCTGGAGGAGCACTGGAATGCGCACCGGCGCACCGTCTGAGCTGGGCATCTGGGATCGGGTCGAGACGCTCTCGCGGCCCGAGCTCGAGGCGCTGCAGCTCGAGCGGCTGCGGGCGACGGTGGGTCGGGTCCTGGGCGGCCAGCCGTTCGGCGCGGAACGCCTGGCGGCCGCCGGCATCGCCTCCCCCGAGGCTGTCCGCTCGCTCGAGGTTCTCCCCCAGATCCCCTTCGCGGTCAAATCCGACCTGCGCGCGCACTACCCCTTCGGCCTGCTGGCGGTTCCGCGGGAGGAGCTGATTCGCGTCCACGCTTCGAGCGGCACGCACGGTAAACCGACCGTCGTCGGGTACACGCGATCCGATCTGGACACGTGGAGCGATCTGATGGCGCGCGCCATGACGATGGCCGGCGTCAGGCCCGGAATGGTGATCCACAATGCCAACAACTATGGCCTGTTTACGGGCGGCTTTGGCTTTCACCAGGGCGGCGAGCGGATCGGGGCCACAGTCGTTCCGGTCTCAGGCGGCTTCACGGTGCGCCAGGCGATGCTGCTCGGCGACCTCGGCGCCTCGGTGCTGGTTTCGACGCCGTCCTATGCGCTCACGATCGCGCAAGCGGTTCTCGACGCAGGCTCCGACGCGACGGCGCTGGCGCTCGAGCTCGGATTGTTCGGCGGTGAGCCGTGGACCGAGGGCATGCGGGCCGAGATCGAGCGGGTCCTGGGCCTCTCGGCCGTGAACTTCTACGGCCTGTCGGAGCTGTGCGGTCCGGGCGTGGCCACCGAGTGCCTGGTAGCGCGCAATGGGCTACACCTGCAGGAGGATCACTTCCTGGTCGAGGTGATCGACCCGGTCGACGGGCAGCGCGTGCAGCCCGGCGAGGAGGGCGAGTTCGTGTTCACGACGCTGACCAAGGAAGCGCTGCCGCTGATCCGCTACCGCAGCGGCGACATCGGCAGCGTGATCGACGAGCCCTGCGAGTGCGGTCGCACGACGGCACGGCTGACCGGCCTGCGGGGCCGGCGCGATGACATGCTGATCGTGCGTGGGGTCAACCTGTATCCGTCTCAGGTCGAGCACGTGTTGCTGGGCGTGGAGGGCGCCGCGCCCCACTACCGCCTGATCGTCGAGCGCACGGACGCCCTGGACGAGCTGATGATCGAGTGCGAGCCCGCCGCCGGCGATGTCGACGCAGAGCGGCTGCGCGAGCAACTCGAGTGGCTGCTCAAGGAGCACACCGGGATCCGGATCGCCGTCGCGGTGCGCACGCCGGGGAGCATCCCGCGCAGCGAGGGCAAGGCCGCCAGGATCGAGGACCGCCGCCGGGACCGGTGACGGTCAGGCCGGGGCCGGCGCGGCGCTGCGCCGCGCGGCCGCATACTGGATGAACGCATCCAACGCCTCGGGCTGGGCGAGCGCATCCCGGCTGGCCACGCCCTGCGCCGCGGCACCCTGCAGGATCCGCTTGACCGGGGACTCGAGCTTCTTCCCCGTCAGCGTGCGGGGGATCCCGGGCACCGAAACGATCGCGTCGGGCACGTGGCGGGGCGAGAGCTCGGCCCGTAGCGCCGCGGCGATCCGGGCGCGGAGCTCCTCGTCCATCACCACCCCCGAAGCGGGGACAACGAACAGCAGCAGCTCGCCGAGCCCGCCACCATCGTCCTCGAGGTGCACGACCAGAGCATCGACGATCTCGGCAAACTCCTCGACCACCGAATAGAACTCTCCGGTCCCCAGTCGCACGCCACCGCGATTGAGCGTCGCGTCCGAGCGACCGGTGATGACACAACTCCCGCGTTCGCTGAACTTGATCCAGTCGCCCTGTCGCCAGACGCCTGGATAGCGATCGAAGTACGAGGCGCGGTAGCGCTCACGTTCCGGATCGTTCCACAGCGCGACCGGCATCGAGGGCATCGGCTCCGTGATCACCAGTTCACCCAACTCTCCGACCACCGCGTGTCCATCGACGTCGAACGCGTGCGCGGCGACCCCCAGGCACGGGCCGGAGATCTCGCCCTCGTACACCGGCAGGGCATACGAGCCAGACACGATCGCTGTGCACATGTCGGTCCCGCCCGATCCGTTGTTCAGCAGCAGCTCGGGTCCGAACTGCTCGTAGGCATAGCGGTAGCCCTCGGCCGGCAGCGGCGACCCCGCGATGCACAGCGCCGAGATGCTGTGCAGGTCGAAGTCCCGCCCGAACTCCAGCCCAGCCTTGCGGCAGGCCATCAGGTACGGGGGGCTGACGCCCATCACCGTCGGCTGCAGCTCGGCCGCGAGCCGCCACTGCTGCTGCAGATCTGGCCATGCCGGGTCACCGTCGAGCATCACGATCGAGGCGCGCAAGAGCAGTCCCGAGACCAGCGCGTTCCACATCATCCAGGCGGTGGTCGAGAACCACAGCAGGCGGCCGCCGGGCTTGAGGTCCCAGCCGAGGCCCTGGTTCTTGTGGTGCTCGAGCAGCTGACCGCCGTGACCGTGGACGATCGCCTTGGGCAGCCCGGTGGTGCCCGAGGAGAACAGGACGTAGAGGGGATGGTGAAACGGCACGGGCGCGAACTCGAGCGGGCCGGACTCCGCCAGCAGCTGCTCCCAGCCGACCGCGTCGGTGACCGTCGCGTCGCCGTAGGGCACCCACACGACGTGCTCGAGCGTGGGGAGCTGGGCCCGGATGCTCTCCACCTCCGCGCGCCGGTCGACGTAGCGGTCGCGGTAGCCGTATCCACCCACCGCGAGCAGGACGCGCGGCTCGATCTGGGCAAAACGGTCCACGACGCTGCGGGCGCCGAACTCGGGCGCGCACGCCGCCCACACCGCGCCGAGGCTGACGGTGGCGATGAACGCCACCAGCGTCTCGGGAATGTTCGGCATGTAGGCCACGACGCGGTCGCCGGGTCGCACCCCGAGGCGCTGCAGCCCGACACGCGCCCGGGCCACCTGCTCGCGCAGCGCGCCGAACGTGAGCTCCAGCGGCGGGCGCGTCTGGGAGCGTGCGAGCACGGCGACGCGATCGCCGTCATCGTCGGTGCCCACGAGGTGCTCGGCGTAGTTGAGCCGTGCGCCCGGGAACCACTGCGCCCCCGGCATCGCGCGCGAACGCAGGACGCCCTCGTAGGGTGTCGCGGCGCGGATGGCGTAGAACTCCCAGATCGCGCTCCAGAAGCCCTCGAGGTCGCTTACCGACCAGCGCCAGAGCTCGTCGAAGGAGGCGAAGTCGCGCCCTCGCTCATCGCGCAGCCAGTTCATGAACCGGCCGATCTCCCGTGTCTGCCGCAGGTCCCCCGGCGGCGTCCAGAGAATGTCCCCGATCATCCGTCCTGGGGGTCCTGGGGGTCCTGGGGTCCCTGGGGTCCTCCCTGGGGTCCCTGGGAGTCGTCGGAGTCCTGGGGGTCCTGCGCGTTCTGGATCGCCCGCCACACGCGCTGACCGTTGGTCGGCATGTCGATGTGACGGACGCCGAGATGAGCCACCGCGTCGATCACCGCATTGTGGACGGCCGGCGTCGCCCCGATCGTCCCTGATTCGCCGATTCCCTTGGCGCCGAGCGCGTTGACCGGCGTTGGGGTCTCCATCTCGACGGTCTCGAAGAACGGCAGCTCGGTCGGGCCGGGGAAGCCGTAGGTGACGAAGTTCGAGTTCATCGGGTTACCGTCCTCGTCATAGGTGATCTCCTCGTGCAGAGCCTGCGCGATCCCGGCGGCGAGGCCCCCGTGCACCTGTCCCTCGGCGAGCAGCGGATTGAGGATCCGCCCGGCGTCGTCGACCGCGATCAGGCGCTGGAGATCGACCGAGCCCGTCTCGGTGTCCACTTCCACCACGGCGACGTGCGCTCCGAACGGAAACGTCGGCTGCGCGGCGGTGAAGTCGACCTCGGCGCTCAGCTCGGGCAGGCGCTGCCTGGCCTCCAACCGCGTGGCCAACTCGCCCCAGGTGAGCGCCGGCTCCGGCGCGCCGGCGACGTGAAACCGCCCCGCCTCGAGGTCGAGCACCATGTCCTGCGGGTTGGCCTCGAGCTCTTCGGCCACCAGGCCCTTCGCCAGCTCGACCACCTCCTCGGACGCCTGTCCGGCCGCCGCGCCGCCGATCTGCATCGATTTTGAGCCATAGGTGCCGGTGCCACGGGCCACGACGTCCGTGTCGCCCTTGAGCACGGTGATCTTGTCCATCGGCAACCCGAGCCGCTGAGACACAATCTGCGCAAACGTCGTCTCGTGGCCCTGGCCCTGGGAGAAGGACCCGGTCTTGAGGATCGCCTCCCCGTCGGAGGTGATCTCGACTGCGCCGAACTCGGTCTCGGCGATCCCGTTGGTGATCTCCACGTAGGTGCTGAGGCCGATCCCGAGCTGGAGCGTGCCGCCGCCACGACGCCGCTGCGCCTGCTCCTCGCGGAGCTGCGCATAGCCCGCGCGCTCGAGCACGAGATCGAGCGCACCGGCGTAGTTGCCGCAGTCGTACACGGCCCCCGACGCCGTCGTGTAGGGGAACGCGTCGGCCGCGATGAAGTTCCGCCGCCGCACTTGCGCCGGATCGAGCCCGAGATCAGCCGCGAACATGTCCATCGCGCGTTCGAGCACCTGCGTGGCCTCGGGTCGCCCGGCCCCGCGGTAGGCGGCGATCTGCGTGGTGTTGGTCACCACCGTGTCGATCTCGATCTCGATCTTCGGGATCGCATACACGCCGCTCGACATCAGCGCCGTCAAGTTGGGCAGAAACGCGCCCAGGCCAGGATAGGCGCCGGCGTCCTGGAGGATGCCGAGCCTGAGCGCCTCGATGCGCCCGTCGCTGCTCCCGCCGATCGTGAACTGCAGCCGCTGGGCGCGCCCGTGGTGCATCGCCACCAGGTTCTCGCTACGAGTCTCGGTCCAGCGGACGGGGCGGCCGGTCGCTCGCGCAAGCCACGCGACCAGCACGTCCTCCACGTCGAGGCCCTTGCCCCCGAAGCCGCCCCCGACGTCGGGCGCGATCACGTGCACGCGCTCCGGGTCCAGCCCGAGGATCATCGCCAGGCCGTCGCGGTCCTGGTGCGGGGTCTGCGTCGAGAGCCACACCGTCAGGCGCCCGTCCTCGCCGAGCTGAGCTGCGGTCGAGCGTGGCTCGACCGGGCACACCGCCAGCCGCTGGCTGATCATCGTGCCCGTGGTGACGACGTCGCAGTCGTCGAACAGGCCCGCGTCGCGGTTCTCCGCGGGTCGGTGCAGGCAGACGTTCGTCCCCACCTCGGGGAACAGGAGGACCTCGTCCTGCATCGCCTGCACGGGGTCGATGACCACCGGCAGCTCCTCGTACTCGACATCGACTAGCTCGGCGGCGTCGACGCCCAGCTCGCGGCTCTCGGTGAGGACCGCCGCGACGACGTCGCCGACGAACCGCACCGTGTCGGCAGCCATGAACGGCCGCTGCATGCGGGCATCGATGCCGAGGAAGGGCGGCAACGGGAACGTTCCGAGGTCGACCTCGGCGGCGGTGAACACCTGGGTATCGGGGAGCGCGGCAGCGGCCGAGGTGTCGATCCCGACGATCCGCGCGTGCGCCCAATCCGAACGGACGAACGTCACGCGCAGCGCACCGGGCAGCTCGATGTCGTCCACGTAGCGCCCCTGTCCGGTGAGGAAGCGGGGGTCCTCGCTGCGGCGAATTCTCTGCCCGATCACATTGGCCATGGCAGGCAGCCTTGCATACATGCCAGCCGCAGGCAATCGCCCATCCCGCTCACGGTGGGCGCATGCCGAGCAGACGCAGGTACTGGGACACCGCTTCGGCGCGGTTGGACACGCGCAGCTTGCGCAGGATGTTGTTGACGTGGAATTTGACTGTGCCCGGTGAGATGACCAATGCGCCGGCGATCGCCTGGTTGGTGGCCCCCTCCGCCAGCAGCCGCAGCACATCGAGCTCGCGTCGGGTGAGCAGGCCCTCGAACACGACGCGGTCGTCGCGACCCTCCACCAGGGCGTCCTCGTCGGAGCGCTCGGAGGGTGAGTGCCGCCCGGGGCGCTCGGAGAGTGAGAGGGGCCCGGTGCGGGCGGCGGCGAGTGTGACCGGCGCGTCGGCGAGCTCACCGGAACGCGCGCCCACCCACTCCAGGAACTGCCGCATCTGCTCACGCTCGTGACGCAGCGTCCGGCGCAAACTCGCGCTCTCATACGCCTGAGCGAGACCGCTGGCGAACTCCCACATCAGGTCTCGGTCCAGAACGTCAAGCGGACGCCCGCGGCCGCGGCCGGCATGGATCACGCCGATCACGTGCGTGCCGATCACCAGCGGCGCAGCGACGTAGGCGCTCCCGCCCATCAGCCCCGCCATCGCATCGTCGACTGGCGGGTGAGCGTGCGCGTCGAGCACGATCGTCGCCCGCCGGCGACGCATCAGCTCGGTTTCGATCAGAGAGCGCCCGACCCGCGACGGGTTGGCCCGCAGCTGCTGCAGGAGACTGCGCGCTGCGTCCGGATCCTCAGTGAAATACGCCGCCTCGGCGACGAGCCCGCCGCCTCTGACCATGCTGAGGATCGCGCGGTCCAGGGGCGAGCCCTCGCACAGCGCAGCCGGGGCGCGGGCCAGCATCGCGCTCGGCGACGTGATCTCCCGCAGCTCGGCGATCACGGTCTGCAGCCGGGCCAGAGCGTCGAAGCGGGTGTCGAAACGCTGGCGCAGTCGTGCCAGTGCGGCGATGTGCTCCTCGGCGATCGGGCCGGCGCCGCCTCCTGGAGCCAGGGCCAGCTGCTCGGTCAGAGCCGTGATCAGCGCACTCGGGTCCTCGAGCCCGACCTCACTCGCGACATCGATCGGGTGGCCCAGGAGCCGCCGTGCGTCCGCGGTCGACTGCTGCAGGCGTTGATGCAGCTGGGCCCCGAGCGGCCCGGCAAACACATCGGGCGTCGGCCGCGTGGGGGTCATCGCGCGGCGCCGGAGCCCGCGCGCACGTACCGGGATACCGCGTCGGCGCGGCTGGTGGCTCCGAGCTTGCGCAGGATGTTCTTGACGTGGTACTTCACGGTCCCCTCGCGGACCACGAGCTCGTCAGCGATCGCCAGGTTCGTCTTGCCGCGGGCGAGCAGCCGGAGCACGTCGCGCTCGCGGGGCGTGAGCGCAGCGACCACACCGGGATCGTGGCCCGACGTGGACGCGGCCGAGCCGAAGTCGGCCTCGGCCGCCAGCCGGCCGAGGCGGCCGCTCATCCACCGGACCGCTGACTGGAGCTCGTGGCGGTGGAGTCGCAATGTGTCGCGCAGGACGGCTCGCTCGAACACGCCCGCCAGCGCTTTCGCGAACTGGCCGGCGACCTCGGCGTCCAGGGCATCGAGTGGCCGGCCCGTCGCCGCCGCGTCAGCGTGCAGCAATCCGACCGTGTGCCCCTGGACGGTCAGCGCCGCGACGACGTAGGTGTCCCACCCCAGAACCTCGCGCAGCCGGGCCGCGGCGCGCGAGCGCGAGGCCGGAACGCTGACGAGCTCGACGTGCTGGCGCCTGGCCACCTCGTCCTCGATCAGGGGGTACTCCAGTGCGATCGGCGCGCGGCGCAGCTCCATGAGGGCGGACTCACGTGGCTGGCGATCCTCGCGGCACCAGATCGCGCGCGGCTGCAGGGCCCGGTCGAGAACTTCGCTGATCAGCACGCGGTCGAACTGCGAGCTGGTCCCGAGCTCCTCGGCGGCCCGGTCGAGGATCCCTTGCGGCGAGCCGACCTCGCCCAATCGACGGACCGCATCGCGCACGCGCTCCAGCGCGTCGGAGCGGCGCACGTACTCGAGCTCCACGATCTCGCGCTCGAGCTGCAGCAGAGCTACGAGAGTGCGTTCGAGCGCCCGGATATCGGGCTCCTGATCGGGGCTGATGCGGGTGCTCACCGGCCCCGCGAAATATAGGCCCGATGCGCGCGATCAGTTGCCGGGCAGCCGGGAGCGCCGCGTGCGCTCGAGCAACGCGTACCGAGTGGCGGCGTCCCGGCCGACGCAGCTGATGCCGAACTCGTGTCCGGCCTGTTCGATCGCGCGCCATAGGTCGCCCGCGCGCTCGCGCGCCACCAGGGCGAGAGCGCGACGATCCGATTCCAACAGCCACTGCAACTCGATGCCGTCAACCGTTCCGGGCGTGAACGGCGGGACCGCGCGTGGATCTCCGGACTCCCCGTACGCGCCGAGCCGCCGCAGGACCTTGTGGGCGTTGCGACCCAGCAGCTCGATCGCCGCCAGATCGGCGGAGCGGTCACGGACGTCCACCGCGACGTGGTGTACGGCCTGGGCGCGCAGGCGCTCGCCCAGACGTCGGCCGACCTGCGGCTCGGAGATCGCCATGATCTGGTGCAGGGCCGACCGGCACCACCACGTGCCGCCGACCGACAGCGCGCCGCCGGGAGCCAGCACGGCGTCGAGGAACCGATCCATGAGCAGCCCCAGCCGCACGGCCGGCGCCTCGATCACGAGCGCGCTCAGACCCGAGCGGTCCACCAGTCCGACCTCGCTGACGCACACGGCCAGCTCGCCGCATGCCGAGCCGTAGTTGACCGCCACCGGGTATCCGGCGCGACCGGAGAATACCGCGCCAGCCTGGCGCAGGACGTCGTCAAGCTCGTACGACGGACCTCCGGGAGAGATGAACACGGACACCCTCGGGACCGTATAGGCACCAGACGCGATCGGCCCTGTCCTTAGTGCCTGACTTACCTGGCCATTTGGGAGGGAGAGTGCGGCCGTTCGCCCATTTCCCCTGGCGAAACGAGGGCGAACGCATAACCTACTCAAAGGTCTAGGAGAATCCGGCTTCGTGAGCGTGGTGCGGCGCCGGCAGGCGGTCCGCATCGCGGGTCCTGCGCCGGTAGGCAGGGAGAGAGGAAGAGCATGAACACACGAGTCAATGACCCAGCCGCCGACGTATCGGCGAGGAGTGGTCAGGGCGGCCAAGCGGCGAGCAGGAGTGACGGCAGCGAGGCGGCGAGCAGGCGTGAGGACAGTGAGGGCCGTTATGCGCGGATCAGTCGGCTGATTGCGACCGACCGCTGCGTGATCCTCGATGGAGCCACCGGGACCGAGTTGATCGATGTGGGGGGTGAGCGGCCCGAGGCCGAGGAGCACCTGTGGGGAATCACCGCCATCCTGGAGTCGCCGAGCAAGGTCAAGGCCGTCCATCGCCGCTACGTCGATGCCGGCTGCGATGTGATCTGCACCAACACGTGGGGGCTTCCGACCGCGTTGCGCGAGGGCGGGCCGAAGCTGTGGGAGTCGTTGGGGCCGATTCACTGGATGGACGTGGCGCGCGACGCGGTGCGGCTGGCACGTGCCGCGGCGGCAGAGGCCGGGCGAGCCGACAAGGTCGCGGTGGCCTTCAGCATCAACGGAGACGTGGACACACCGGACGGGCGAGAGACGATCCGCCTGCTGGCCCGGGCGTTCGAGCAGGACCCACCGGATCTCCTGCTGCTGGAGACCCTGTCGTTGGTGCGTACCTCCACGTACTCGACCGTCGAGAGCCTGCTCGCCACCGGCTTGCCGGTGTGGTTGAGCTTCCGCCGCTGTCGCCATGGGGTCTGCGGCGTGTACGGCGAGCACTGGGGTGGCCCGGAAGGCGACTCGTTCGGTCGCGCGGCGCGACGCTTCGAGGAGATGGGCGTCGGCGCGCTGTCAGTCAACTGCGTGCCACCCGACCATGTCACCGGGATGCTGTCGTGGCTGCGAGATTTCACCGATCTCCCCCTGGGCGTGTACCCGAACCTGGGCTATCTCTCAGCGGCGGGCTGGCGACACGAGAGCACCGGTGGGACCCAGTACGCCGAACTGGCGCTCGCCTGGCGCGAGGAGGGAGCACAGATCATCGGCGGCTGCTGCGGCGTGGGCCCCGAGCATCTGGCCGCCGCGCACGACGCGCTGGAGAGCACCACACCCGGCCACCTGCGTCCCGCAGCGATGCCCGCCGAGAGTGAGGACGCGTGGCCGCCCGACGGACGTGCGGTGCCGCGCTGGTCGGACGCTCGCGGGCGCGCGATGTTCCCCATCGACTTTCCTGAGATCGGCTACGAGCCGGGTGTGTTCGTGCCCACGCAGGGCAGCTTGCTGATCTGGAAGTACCTGTACCGGGAGGGCATCGGCGCCCACCAGCGGTGCCTGGACATCGGCTGCGGCACGGGCCTGCTGACGGCCCAACTGGCCCGCAACGGCGCCGCGCACGTGCACGCGATCGACATCGACGAAGCCGCCGTCAAGAACACGCTGACCAACGCGTTTCGCAACGGCGTCGCCGATCGCGTCAGCGCGGCGCGGCAGGACCTGTATCCGTGGATTCCCGAGGAGCGCTACGACCTCATCGTCGCCAGCCTGTACCAGATGCCCGTCGACCCGTTCGAACAGGTGACCACCCATCGGCCGCTGGACTATTGGGGCCGCAACCTGATCGACCACCTGATCCGCCTGCTGCCCCAAGCGCTGGCCGACGACGGCACCGCATACATCATGCAGTTGTCGATCATCGGAGAGCGGCGCACGGGGCAGCTGCTGGACCGACTGGGCTTCCAGTCCCGCGTGGTCGACTTCGGGTTCTTCGAATACAACGAGCTGTTCGCCGGCAAGGGGGAGCAGATCGCCCGGGTCGAGGAGCACTCCGATGCCTACCATCTCAGGCTCGGCTCCACCGACACGATGGTCGCCTACCTGATCGAAGTGACTCGAAAAGGTGCCCCACCCCCCGCCTGAGGGCAGGCATCGCTCGCTCTGGCTGACCGAGGTCTTGCCCGACGCGCCGGCCCAGCCCGCCCTGGCCGGCGCCCACCGTGCCGACGTGGCCATCGTCGGCGGCGGCTTCGTCGGGCTGTGGACCGCGATCCGGATCAAGCAGCACGACCCTGGGTGCGACGTCGTCGTGCTGGAGCGCGACATCTGCGGCGGCGGCGCCTCGGGGCGCAACGGCGGCATGGTGCTGTCGTGGTGGCCCAAACTCGCCAGCCTGGTCACGCTCGTGGGCAGCGAGGAGGCGCTCAGGCTGGCCCGGGCCTCCGAGGCGGCGATCGATGAGGTGCGCGCGTTTTGTGAGGTGCACGAGATCCACGCAAAGTTTCGGCGCGGCGGCTTTCTCTGGACCGCCACGACTCCGGCCCAGATCGGCGCGTGGGAGGGCATGCTCAGGCTGACCGAGAAGCTTGGCGTTGACCCGTTGGAGCGGATTTCCGCGCCGGAGATTGCCCGGCGGACCGGGTCTCCCGTCCACGTCGCGGGGGTGTTCGAGCGCGCGGCGGCGACGGTCCAGCCGGCGTCTGTCGTGCGAGGGTTGCGGCGAGTCGCGCTCGCGCTCGGTGTGCGGATCTTCGAGGGCACGGACGTCGTGCGCTTCAGTCGTGAGCGGCCGCTGGCGATCCGGACCGACGGGGACGGGCTGCTCGCGGCCGAGAAATTGGTCGTGGCCACGAACGCCTGGGCGGCGGCGCTGCCCGAGTTACGCCGCTCGCTGGTCGTGGTCTCAAGCGACATCGTCGCCACCGCGCCCATCCCGGATCGCCTGGCGCGGATCGGCTGGGCCGGCGGAGAAGGCATCACCGATTCGCAGATGATGGTCAACTACTACCGCACCACCCACGACGGCCGGATCGCGTTCGGCAAAGGCACCGCCGAGGTGGGGTACGCCGGCCGGATCGGCGTCAGCTTCGACCGCAGCTTCCGACGCACCGCGATGGTGACCGCGGAGCTGCGACGCACATACCCCGCGCTGGCCGACGTCGCGGTCGAGCACGACTGGGGCGGCCCGATCGATCGCACCCCCAATAGCGTCCCGATCTTCGGCCATCTCGGCGGCCGCGACCATATTCTCTACGGCGTCGGCTGGAGCGGTAACGGCGTGGGGCCCAGCCTGGTGGGAAGCCGCATCCTCGCGAGCCTCGCGCTCGGGATCGACGACGAGTGGAGCCGGACGGCACTGGTGGACCGACCCCACCTGCACTTCCCGCCCGAGCCGGTCCGCTTCCTCGGCGCCCAGGTCGTCCGTCGCGCCGTGATCCACAAGGAGGCTGCCGAACGCGCACGCCGCTCCCCCGGGCCGGTGGCGACGCGCCTGGCCAAGCTGGCACCGGCGGGCCTGGAGGACAAGGAGTGAGCCGGTTCAGGCTCGGTCAGCCCGGGTCACTGGCTGAGACGGCGCTGCGCGTGGTCGCGCGTCGGGTCGCGACGCCTGGTGCCCGATGCTTGGACGTGAGCAGCGCCGCCCCGAGCACACCGCCCGCCAGGGCGACGGCAGCGATGACGATCCAACCGCGCTGGTAGGCGGTCAGGACCGCAGCCGGCGAACTCGGCGAGCCCAGCACCGCGATCAGCAGCGCGACGCCGATCGCGAGACCGATCTGGCGCAGCGTGTTGATCACCGCCGAGCCGGTCGCGAATGCGTGCGGCGGCAGTGACGAGGCTGCTGTGGCCATCAACGTGGGCAGCGTCAGCCCGACCCCGATACCCGTGAGCAGCATCCCGCCCAATATCTCGCCCACGTAATCGGGCTGCAGCCCGACCGCCAGCGCCCACCAGGCGATGCCGGCAGCGAAGATGCTCGAGCCGACCCCGATCACCGGTCCCGGCCCGAAGCGGGCGATCAATCGGCCGGCGACCAGGAACGAGAACAACGGCACCATCAGCGGCCCCGGAGCGATGGCCAACCCGGTCTGCAGGGCCGACCAATGCCACACGTCCTGCTCCCACAGGACGATCGACAGGAGCATGGCTCCGAACGCGATTGAGAACAGCATCGCCACCAGCGACGCGCCGGAGAAGGCGCGGACCCGGAACAGCGCGCGATCGACCAAGGGGTTGCTGTGGCGCATCGAATGCACGACGAACATCGCGAGCACGATCAGCGCAAACGCCAGCACGGCGATGGTCGTGCTGGATCCCCAGCCCCACGTATCGCCCTTGACGAGACCGAGCGTCAAGGTCGCCACGCCGGCCGTGATCAGCAACGCGCCCAGGGCGTCGGGTCGCGGCACGCTCTGGCCCGGAACGTCGGGCAGCAACCGCCATCCGAACACGAGCGCGGCCACGCCGACTGGGACGTTGACCAGGAACACCCAGCGCCAGCTCGCCGCCACCAGGATTCCCCCGACCACCGGGCCCAAGGCGGCGGCCACACCACCGACTGCCGTCCAGGCGCGCACCGCGCTGTGACGGCGCTCGGGGGTCGAGGTGGCGAGCACGAGGCTGAGCGAGGTCGGGGTCAGCAACGCCGCACCGGCCGCCTGCACGAGGCGGAACGCCACCAGCATCGGCACGCTCGTGGCAGCGCCGCAGGCCGCCGATGCGATCGTGAAGATCGCCACACCGAGGAGAAAGCCGTGCTGACGGTTATGGCGCTCGGCCAGACGTCCGAACGGGATCAGCAGCGCCGCGTAGACGATCGCGTAACCGTTGAGCACCCAGGACAGATCGCCCAGATTGTGTGCACCCAGGTCCCGCGCCATGTCGGGCAGGGCCACATTGACGATGAACAAATCGAGGCTGGCGAGAACGACACCCGCGCAGACGATGATCAGTATGAGCGTCGGCGACGTCTGCGCGCGGCGCCCCGCTCTCACGGAAGCCTGGCTTAGTGTGGGCATAGCCAGACCTTACCACAGCTGGCTTAGTCGTGCTACAGTCAGGGCATGCACAAGACCAAGACGACCGAGAGCCGGACGACCGAGAGCGGTGCGACCGAGAGCCGGACGACCGAGAGCCGGACGACCGTGCGTATGACCGGAGACCTCGAGCCGCGGAGCGACTGGACGGCCGACCGCTGTCCGATCGCCGGTGCCCTCGACGTTGTCGGCACGCGCTCGGCGTTTCTGATCCTGCGCGAGGCCTTCTACGGGACCACCCGGTTCGACGACTTCGCCCAGCGCGTCGGGATCAGCGAGCCGGTCGCCGCCGCGCGGCTCCGCGAACTGGTGCGAGACGGGATGCTCGAGCGCGAGCCCTACCGCGAGCCCGGGAAGCGAACCCGCCAGGGCTACCGGCTGACTCCGAAGGGCGCCGAGCTGCTCCCCGCTCTGGCCGCGCTGATGCAGTGGGGAGACCGCTGGCTCGAGGACCGGGGTCGCGTTGAGCTCCGCCACCACGACTGCGGCGAGCCCGTCGGAGTCGAGCTGCGGTGCGCCGCCGGGCACGAGGTGCACGGTGGAGAGCTCGAACTGGCGCGCCGCTGACCCGACCGCCCGCCGCTGGCGCGGCCGCCCGCCGCCCGCGGCCCGGTCAGAAGACGATCGTGCGGCCCTCGTGCACGAGCACGCGATCGTCGAGGTGGCTGCGCACCGCCCGCGCGAGCACCGTTCGCTCCAGGTCCCGGCCGATCCGCACCAGGTCATCGACGGTGGAACCGTGTCCCACACGCTGAACGTCCTGATCGATGATCGGACCCTCATCGAGGATCTCGGTCGCGTAGTGGGCGGTCGCGCCGATCAGCTTCACGCCGCGCTCGAAGGCTCGCCGGTACGGATCCGCCCCGGCGAAAGCGGGCAGGAACGAGTGGTGGATGTTGATCACCGGGCAGCCGATATCCCGCAGGAAGTCCGGGCTGAGGATCTGCATGTAGCGAGCCAGGATGACGAGCTCAACATCGCCGGCCAGGAGCTCAATCGCCCTGGCCTCCGCCTGCGCCTTCGTCTCCCGGCTGACGGGAATGTGGTGGTAGGGGACGCCGAGTGACTCGACCTCACGTCGAAGGTCTTCGTGGTTGGAGATCACACAAGAAATGTCCAGGGCGAGCTCGCCCCGCCGCTGGCGCCAGAGCAGGTCGAGCAGACAGTGATCCTCGCGTGAGGCCATCAGTGCGCCACGCCGCCGGTCGCGCGCATAGGCGATCCGCCAATCCATGTCGAAGCGTTCCGCCAGCTCTCCGAACTGGGCTTCGAAGTCCCGCGGATCCTGTTCGACCGTGGGTAGGTAGAAGGCCGTGCGCATGAAGAACGTCCCGTGCTCCGGATCGGTTGAATGCTGGTCCGAGGAGACGATATTGGCGCCCCGCTCGAACAGAAACCGCGACACCGCAGCCACGATCCCGGGACCGTCGGGACATGAGATCAGCAGTCGCGCGGTGTGCGCGGCGCCCTGCGAGGAGCCGATCGGGCTGTACGCCATCAGTGGCTCACGGCGGCGGCGGCAAGCTCGGACACCAGTCGGTCCTCATAGAAGCGCGCGAGCGCGAACGGCGCGATCAGGTCCGGCGTGCGCCCGGTGTGGACCAGCTCGGCGAGCGTCTGACCGACGATCGGCGCGGCCTTGAAACCGTAGGTGCCCCAGCCGGCGCTGAGGTGGAAGTTCTCGACCTCGGTCCGACCGAGGATCGGGCTGTAATCCGGGGACAGATCGCACAAGCCGGCCCAGGAGCGCAGCAGCCGCGCGTGCTCGAGCTGCGGGAACAGCTCCAGCGTGTGGCGCGTCAGATCCTGGAGGAAGTTGAGCGTTCCCTGCATCCGGTATGTGGTCCAGGGCTCGATCTCAGAGCCCATCACGAACTCGCCCCGATCGGACTGCGAGATGTAGACATGCATCTGCGAGGAGACGATCACGACGTCAAGCAGCGGCTTGAGCGGCTCGGTCACACACGCCTGGAGGATGTGCGTCGTGATCGGCAGCGGCACGCCCGCCATCGCGCACACCAGCGTGCTCCAACCGGCGGTGGCGCTGATCACCTGACCAGCCTTGATCGTGCCGCGATTGGTGCGCACGGCGCTGACACGACCGTGCGCGACATCGATCCCCTGGACCTCGGTGTACGGATGGATCTCAACGCCCGCTCGATCGGCCGCGCGCGCGTAGCCCCAGACGACGGCGTCGTGGCGGATGATCCCGCCGGGCGGGTGGTACAGCGCGCCCATGATCGGGTAGGTGACATCTTCGGAGACGTTCAGCGGCGGGCACAGACGCTTCACCTCGGCGGCGTCGATCAGGCTCGAGTCAATCCCGTGCAGGCGGTTGACCTCGGCCCGGTTGGCCATCACGAACATCGCCCGGTCGGAGTGCGCCAGGGTGAGGTGACCGCACTGGGAGAACAACAGGTTGAAGTTGAGCTCCTGTGAGAGCTGCTCGTAGAGGCGGATGCTGGCGTCGTAAAAGCGGGCGCCCTCGGGCGTCTTGTAGTTGGATCGGAGGATCGTCGTGTTGCGCCCGGCAGCACCAGAACCGATGTAGCCCTGCTCCAGCACGGCGACGTTCTTCACCCCGAGCCTTCCGAGGTAGTAGGCAGTCGCCAGGCCGTGCGCACCACCGCCGATGATCACCACGTCATAGCGGTCGCGTAGCTCGCCGCGGCGGCGCCACATCCGCCCAGGCCGGAACACCTCACGCATCGGCGTTCTCCTGGAGCGCGTCGGCGCCCACCGGCCCGCCGCCGAGATGCTCGGCCGCGTCGGCAACGACTTCCCACAGGTACTCCCCGAGCGCCCAGCCGACCAGCACCAGCAGCCGGTCCTCGCGCTCGCGCAACAGGTAACCCGGCGTGCGCGCGACCGAGCCGGGACGAAAGCCGCACACCGGCGTCACCGGCAGGCGGACGTCGATGGCACAGAAACGCGCCAACAGCTCGCCGCAGCCCGGGCCGGCGAGCGTCAGCGCCGCCAGCCCCGAGGTCACGTCGATCGCCGAAACCAGGCTGCTCGCGTTGGTCGCAGCGGCCGCCACCGCCCGACGGATGCGCTCGCCCCCATCTGCGTCGGAGTCGGCGAGCACGAGCGCACGCGACGGCGTCACGGGACACCACCAGGCGCCGACTGCTCGCACGGCCATCCCGGGCGCGAGCACGACTCCGTCGCCGCTCGCCGCTGCGATCACTGCCGCGAGCGTCTGCGGCTCAGCCTGGAGTTCGAGCTTGGTCAGCTGCGAGCGGTCGGCGAACGCGACGGTGTGGGTGAGCCGCTCGCGCTCGCGTTGCGCCCCGACCGCGTAGGACACGGCAACGTTCCACCCCGCTCGCGGTTCAACGCTCGCCCCGGCCATGCGCGCACGGCCCTCCAAGGGGCTGCGAGCCAGCGCCGTATCAGGCGCAGCGTCGGGCGTGAGAAAGGCCAGGGAGCTCATGAGCACGGCAGCTCGCGCTGCGGGTTCTGAAAGGGGGCGGTCATGAGCGCAGCAGCTCGCCCTGCGGGTCGTGGAAGGGATCGGTCATGACTGAGCCCACGACACGCGTTCCGTTGTCGGCGATCGTGATCGCGTCGCCGGTGTTGGCCAGTGTGGCGGGAACCCAGGCCATGCCGATCACGCGATCGAGCTGGCGCGAGCGCCGCGCGCTGGTCACCTGACCGGCCGCGACACCGCGCTCGTCGAGGATGACCGCGCCCTCGGTCGGAACGTAACCGTTCTGGAGCGTGAAGCCGACCAGGGCCGTCTGGGCCGGTTCCTCGGCCACCCGCGCGAGCGCCCACTTGCCGATGAACGCCTCGTCCTTGTCGAGCTTGACCGCCCAGGGCATGCCGGCCCCGTACGGCGTCGACTCTGAGTCGGTGTCCTGACCGACGATGATGTGCTGCTTCTGGAGCCGAAGGATCCGCTGCGGCTCCAGGCCGAACGGACGGATCCCCTCAGGCGCGCCGGCAGCGAGGATCGCATCCCACAGATCCTCCCCGTACGCGGCCGGGAAATGGATCTCGTAGCCGAGCTCGCCCACGAAACCGATCCTCAGCAACAGGCACGGGGCGCCGGCCACCCGGGCCTGCCGCGCGTCCAGATACTTGAACGTCTCCGGCGAGAGATCCTCCTCGGTCAGTCGAGCCAAGATGTCCCGAGCCCGCGGGCCCGCAAGGTTGACCGCGCACAGGGCCTGTGTGACGTCACTGAGATGCACATCCAACCGCCAGTCCGCGAGCCACCACGAGAACCACTGCTCGACCGCTCCGGCGCCGCTCGAGGTCGTGGTCACATAGAAGGTCTGCTCGTCGATGCGGCCGATCGTGCCGTCGTCCATGATGCGGCCGGCGTCCGAGGTGAGCACGCCGTAGCGAACGCGCCCGGGTGCCAGGTTCGACAGTCGGTTGGGATACAGGCGATCGAGGAACATGCCGGCCTCCGGCCCCCGGACCAGCAGCTTGCCCAGGGTCGAGACGTCGATCAGGCCGGCCGCTTCGTGGACGGCTACGGCCTCGCCGTCGGGGTCGCCGTAGTCATAGGCGCGCTGCCAATCGCCGGCCCAGCGGATCGTCGCTCCAAGTTCCCGATGCCGCCGATGAATCGCCGAACGTTTGGCGGGCTCGATCGGGCGCCCCGCGAGCGCGCCCATCGGCACGGTCGACCATGGCGGCCGCGCGGTCGTCGTCCCCACCGTCTCCAGGTCCTGACCGGTCTCGCTGGCCATCAGCCGAATCGCCGGCAGCTGGCACATCCGCCCCTGACACGGCCCCATCGTCACCGTGGTGAAGCGCTTGCACAGCTCGATCGAGTCGTAGCCCTCCTGCACCGCACGGTGGATGTCCTTGGCTGTGACGTCTTCGCAAAAGCACGCGAACGCCTTGCCCCCGGGCTGGCCCGCCGCCGCCGGCGGAACTGCCTCGACGACCGCCTCGCGCTTGTCGATTCGGCTGCGCAGCTCGGAGCGCCGGGTGGTCGAGCGGTTGTCACCGAGCCCCAACGCGTGGGCGGCCAAGCGTCCGGCCAGCTCTCCGGAGACGGCTGAGAGCTGGTGGGCGCCCTCGCCGGCCACCTCACCCGCGGCCCACACCCCGGGCGGAAGCCCGTCAAGGCAGAAATGGCCGTGGTCGGCGTCGTACCGCGTGCGGCCACCGGCCTGCGTGATCAATGACGTCGCCGGCGCCTCTCCGCCGGAGACGACCACCAAGTCGCACTCCAGCTCGCGCCGCGCCGTCCCGGGGACCCCGACCGGCCCCAATACCACGCTTTTGACGGCGTGTTTGCCGCGGGCAGCGATCACGGTCCAGCCGTGGAGCGCCTCGATTCGCTTGCTCGCGAGACGCTCGGCCGCACGCGAGGGGGAGGTCCGCAGGTCCGCCACCGCCAGCACCTGGACGCCGGCGTCATGCAATGACAGCGCGGCCCGGATCCCTCGATCGGAGGTCGTGGCGATCACCGCGCGCGAGCCCGGTGGCACGGAATACAGACTGGCCAGCCGCCGCGCCCCGCCCGAGAGCATTACGCCGGGAAGGTCGTTGCCTTCGAACACGAGCGGCTGCTCGATCGCACCGGTAGCGAAGATGTGCTGGGCGGCGCGCACCTGGTGCAACGTGTCCCCTTGCCAAATCGGCACCAGACCGTCGAAATAGCCCAGCACCGACGCCGAGCTGAGCACTTCCACGCCGACCGTGTGCGCCCGCTGCGCCAACTCGCGCGCCTGGTCGTGCCCGCCTTCCCACAGCAACCGGCCGCCGGGCTCCTGCCCATCGTCGGCCAGGACGACGTCGGCGCCCAGTTGCGCCGCGGCGATCGCTGCCGTCAGGCCGGCGTGGCCGCCGCCGACCACGAGCACATCCGCGTGGCGGCGACGGTACTCGGTGCGCCATGCCCGCTCGGGTTGGGTCGTGGGCAGCCGCCCGAGCCCGGCGGCGTGGCGGAGGACCCATTCGTAGACCGGCCATAGCCGGCGCGGCCGAATGAATGTCTTGTAATAGAAGCCCGGCGGGGTGAACGGGCCGCCAACCGCGTCGGTGACCGCCATCGCGTCGAACTCGAGCGAAGGACTCGCGTTCAGATGCTCGACCCGGGCGTCCTGGCGCGCGGGTTCGGTGCACGCGCGGACCCCTGGAGCGCCATCGACGGCCACCAGGCAGTTGGGGCAATGGCCCGCGCAGCACATGAGGCCGCGCCGGCGGTGGTACTTGAA
>Ga0302325_10004782_pt1 | contig 31170 bp, 29 predicted proteins | sample Palsa_T0_2_FD_201948 | JGI IMG/M metagenome (GOLD analysis project Ga0302325, IMG submission 201948) | Peat permafrost microbial communities from Stordalen Mire near Abisko, Sweden - Palsa_T0_2 | ecosystem: Environmental > Terrestrial > Soil > Palsa > Peat permafrost | place: Sweden: Abisko... | reverse complement strand
GTCGTGGTGGTGACCGGCACCGTGGTGGTCGTGGTGGTTGCCGCTGCGCTCATGAGGCCGCCCATGTTCATGGTCGGGCCCGCGGCGACGAGGGCCCATGAATCAAGGCTCAGCGGGTGCGGTTGATCGTCGGTGTTGAACCCGCACACGAACGTGTACTGGCCTGCCGCCGTCGCCTGGGAGGTGGCGTAGCCACAGATCAGCAAGGACGATGTGGTCTGCTCCGCCTCCTGGTACCCGGGAAGCGTCGACCAGGCGCTGGTGTAGGCGAGGCCGGTTGTGACCGGGACGATGATGGCGAACGAAAGCGATGCCACCGCCGAGGGCAGGGTCAAGGTGGCAGTGTCCGCGCTCCACCAGATGCTGGAGCCATTCTCCAGGCTGCCCACGACGGTCGGGACCGTGGGCGCGACCTGGGCCGAGCTCGCCGTTGCGCTCAAACCAACCGCCGCCAGTGCCACGGTTGCCAGGGCGGCAACAACCGTGCCGAATCGGGGGCGCGACCTGCCAGAGAGTCGTGCTGGATTCATCGAAACCACCTATGTGAGTTGTGTTTCAGGGGGCGATAGGGATTCCTCCCAAATCCTCGGGAGGCTCGGAATCTGGGAAGCAGCGAGAGGCTAATGAAACGCTTAGGCCCCCCTGGCACTGCGCGACCGCCTGAAACGGTCAATCGTCCGACAGAAACACAACGTTCATCTTGCAACAACCCAAAACTGACCGCTCGTTGCGCCGTATTAGTGATATGTCATGAGGGATCAAGTTGACCAATACGGGTGGCATTTACCGAATGGAAGAATCGACGCGGACAATGGTCCCGGGCATTGCCCCGGGCCTACCCGATCACGACTCGACGACGTGATCTACGCTTTGGCGAGTTGGTCGGGCTGGCCTTTTCGGGCAATGAGATGGAACCACCAGGCGCCCCTGGTGTCGTCGCCCGGGGCGACCAGCCGGCCCGTCGCGTTCTCGTACACCTCCGGGTTCGCCTCGAACCCGTGGTCGGCCAACTCCACCAGCTGCCGGTCGATGGTCGAGTAGTGGATCACGATGCCGAAGTTGTGCGCCATCGCCGTCATCATCGACCAGTCACCGTGGTCCTCATGGAGCCGACGGCCGCGTCGGTAGTTCTCGACGTTCTGGCGGGCCGAGGTGACCAGGTCACGCAGGCGATCGGGATGCTTCACATCCGACAGGCGCACCGTCCACGGCTTCTCCCCGTGGCCCGGGCCGAGTTGGTTGTGGGTGGAGAAGAGAAAGATCCCTCCCGGCTTCAAGACCCGATGGACCTCCTTCAGGATCAGCTGGCGATCGCTGTGGTTGACGGCGTCGATGCCGCAAAAGCTGAAGTTGACCAGGGAGAAGGACGCATTGGAAAAGTTGGCGAGGTCACGTGCATCGCCGAACTCGACCCGGACATCCGGGTACCGCGACCGGCAGATGTCCACCATGGCGGGTGTGAAATCGATCGCCACGTAATCGTCGCTGATATTTCGCAGCAAGGGAGTGGTTCGGCCCGCGCCCACGCCGATATCGAGGATGGGCTTGCCCGCCATTTCCGGGGCGACCCGGAACATGGCGAAGGACTCCCCGAGATCGGTCCAACCCTCGCTCTCACCGAAGGCGCGAACGGTGGCGTCGACGCTCCAAGCGGCGCGGTTGAGCGCATCGGGCCGGAGGTCGTCGGTCACGGGTTAGTTCTACTGGCTGAAGGCGGACGGACGCCACCGCCCGCTCAGGAAGGAATCCACAGATGCCCGCCTTGCCGTGGTGGCGGTGCGACTAGGGCGGCGACAGATGAAGGCAGGCGTAGAGGCCGACCTGCGGTCCCCCCGCCCGACGGGCTAGTGGCCGGCCTGGGCGAAGACGCCGTCCATGAACGCGATGGCCCGCTCGGTGTAGGCGGCGGGCTCGGTTGCGAAGGACTGGCCATGGTTGGCGCCGGGCACAAGGAAAAGTTGCCCGTGGGTCAGCGCGGCCAAGCGATCACCGTTGGCCGGGACCACGTCGGTATCACCCGTTCCCTGGATGATGAGGGTAGGGATGGTGTAACGACGGGAGAAGCTGTGCTCCAGATCGATCAGGTCGCCATGCCGGCTGAACAGGCCGTACAGGCGCGGCGTCAGGGCGTAGGCCCACGCCGGCACGTTGTGCCAATCCTTGGCGATATTGAGCAGGTTGGAGGGGGCGGAGTCGGTGATGACAGCCGCCACCGGGGCGCCCTGATCGGCCGCCAGCAGGGCTTCGGTGCCGCCGGCCGAGAACCCGAACAGCACGATCTTCCCGTTGTCGAAACGCTGCTGGGCGTACTGGATCGCCTGTCGGATCTCGCCCGCTTCCCGAGGCCCCCCGCCATAGGGCATCGAGTTGTGGTCGCATCCCCGATCGATTCGCAGGATGCCATAGCCCCGAGCCTGGAGGGCGGCGGCAAAGCCGGCCGAGTCGCTGCGGTCACCTCCATAGCCGGGCACCATGACGACCAGCGGCAAGTCGTTGTTGCCCGGCGGTGCGAACCACGCCGGGAGCCCGGGCGCGTACTCGACCAAGGTCTCGCCCGCCGGTGGGGGACCGGGTTCCCGCAAGGCTCGGCAGTGGGTGGCAATGTAGCGAGCGGCCAGGCTGTCGAAGCCGACCCAGGCCAGCCCGCAACTGACGACGGCGGCACCTGAGAGGATGGCGAGGAGGCGCACGGGATGGCGAAACGTGGCCCGAGGTTATTCGACCGCCATCGACTGGGGCGAAGGCGGTGGACCGGGGCCAGCCGCCACCCAGCCCAGCCAGCCGAAGGCCACGCCGGTCGCCACGCCGGTCGCCCCGCCGTGATCGGTCGGCCGATACCATGCGCCTGTGCTGAAACCAGGCGACAACGCTCCGACCTTTACCCTGCAGGACCAGTCAGGCGAAGACGTGGCCCTGACCGGCTTCCAAGGACGCAAGGTGTTGGTGTACTTCTACCCCAAGGCGGACACGCCCGGGTGCACCACCCAGGCCTGCGGGTTGCGGGACATCTTGGGTCAGGTGGGCGACACCATCATCCTGGGCATCAGTCCCGATGCCCCGGCCAAGCAGGCCAGGTTCGACCAGAAGTACGGCCTCGGATTTCCCCTCCTGGCCGACCAGGACCATTCCGTGGCCGAGGCGTATGCCGTCTGGGTCGAGAAGTCCATGTACGGCCGGACCTACATGGGCATCCAACGCTCGGCGTTTCTCATTGACGAAAGGGGAATCCTGGAAGACGTCTGGTACAAGATCTCACCCAAGGACACGCCGACCAACCTGCTGGCCGCCCTCGCCCGATAAATCCGGTCAGGCGGCGACTGATGTAGCCGGCGCGGGGGACGAGACGCCCTCCACCGGTGAAGCGGCAAGCTGCGCCGCCGTCCTTACCATCGGGTCAAACTTCGCCGAACCGGTCGGCGGTGCCGGGGCAAAGGGCCCGGTCCATGCCTCGGTCTGCGATGCCCGTTCAGCCACGTTGCGGAACCGGAACCAAGTCATCTTCCCACTCTCCTCCATTACCTCAACAGGTATGGAATCGGCACATCAACCACGTTCCTTCAGCACAACAACGGATCGTGGGGAGACATTCCTCAAGCAGAGGCAGAAACCAGCGAGACCCAGGGCGTCGTGATCCAGTCGACCCCGGTGTCGGCCCGTCGGATGCGAAGGCTCACGATACGCCCGGCAACCTCGGACACCCAGAACCGACCGCGTTCGTCGGCCTGGGCCGACACCGAGCCACCTGGGTAACAAACCTCGACCTCGGCCGGGCCCATCGGTACCAGTTGGCCGACGACGGGAAAGTCAGCATCGTCGTCCAGTTCCAACTCGACCACCAGATGCGGAGCCTCGAAGGTGAGATGCCGGTTGGCGTGGCTGGATCGGATCCCGACCAGCTCACCGGCCTGCGCCGACGAGTCGAATACCAGGTCGGCCAGCTCGGCATCGATCGTGCGCCACGAGAATGCCGCGATGGCCGCCTCCAGGGCGGCGGGCGGGACAGGGTCCAAGCGGTCGCTCACCTCGCTCAGCTCGTCCAGGTGCCTCTCGGCCCGGTCAAATCGATCCTTGGTCACGTCCGTCCCACCCTCCCATCCCCGTACTCCTGATCAGAGGTCGTCCCAGTCCTGTCTGATACGAATCAGAGCAAGACGGCGGCGCAAGCGCTCCAAACAGCGCTGTCGGGTTGGTCCAATGGTACCAATCGGTATACCGAGCGCGGTTGCAATCTGGTCATACGTGGGCGGAGGGTCCGAGGCCCAGGCCCGCAGCAGCGACGAGCACTGCTGCGGCAGTTGGTCCACCGCCCGCCACAACTCGGCGTTGCGGTCCTCCAGCAAGATGAAGGCATCGGCGTAGCTGTCGTTGTTGCCCGGGTCGGCCTCGATCACGCAATCGGTGGGAATGCTGCGTACGGCTCGCCCAATGGTGCGCAGGCATTCGTTCTTGGCCACGGTGTACAACCAAGCGCCCAATGCGGCCGGTTCCTTGATCGCGCCCAGGTGCTGCGTCAGGGTCAGCCAGACGTATTGGTAGACATCCTGGGAATCGGCCAGGTTCAGGCGGTAGGCCCGGCCCACGGACCACACCAGGGGGCTGTAATGCTCGACCAGCGCCCGCCACGCTTGCTGGTCGCCGTCGCACGCCGCCTTTTGCAGTTCGGTGATGTCGTCACCGCGGCTGAACGAGGTCACGTCGAACCTCGGCCCACCCATGTGACGCTGGGCTCGGTCATCGGCTGGTTCGAGCTCCGTAGTCGCCACCGCGATTCCAAAGTCAGCCTTTCGAGAGGATCCGGCTCAGGCGGGGTCCATGATGTATAGAGACCTCCGGCCGTCCCCCAGATACGACATTTTTAACATTTTGCTGGTAATGCTTCAACGGGCCACCCGGCGCCGAAGCAACCGAATGCCCCGGCCGCCGCCATCGCCACGGCGTCCTTGCTGCCCCACGCCGCCCGCTGCGCCTCGGCTAGAGCCCAAGCGGGCGACGCACCAGCCGAGAGGTGGCGATGCAGGTCGATCATCAGGTGATGGCTGGCGTCGTCGCGTACCGGAAGGACGCTGGCAATGACGGCTTGGGTGCCCAGAGCCAACAAGGCGGCGATCAAACCTCGGATCTCCTCACCGGCGCTGATGGCGGCGCGACCGGCGTCACAGGCCGACAACACGATGACATGGGGCGGTCGGCGGAGCCGCTCGAGGTCGTACACGTACAACGGACCGTCGGCAAACTGCAGCGAGGAAAAGGAAGGGTTGTCGTTACGGAAATGACCGTGACAGGCAAGATGGGCTAGCGACGCCCCCTGCACCGCTCGGGCCACCGCCGCTGTTGTGGCCTCGGCGCCCACCAGGCTGCGCCGTCCCACCCCCATTCGGGCGATCGCCTCGACCTCGACCTCGGCATAGGACAAGTCAGGACCGGCGGCCGCAACGCTGCGGGACCGGGTAGGGGGCGGCAGCGTTGCGGCCCGCAGCCATAAGGCGGCCGAAGGCGCCACGGTCAACAGTCGCGCTCGGCAGGTCGCCAACATGCTCCAGGGGAGCAGGAGCAGCTCACCAGGCGGCGACAGAATAAGGCGTTCGACCGCCAACAGGGGCCGAATAGGGTGGAAAATGAGCTCGTCCAGCCGCGCCACGCCGTGCTCCAAGTTCGACGCGATGGTGGCGGTGGCGGGGCCGTCGCTGCGCCGGGCCAAGTAGGCAAGGTCGAACCGAATGGCCGACAACTCCTTGCGAATCTCGCTCAGTGGCGCCAGGCGACGGTGTGTGGTGCCGCTCCGCCGTACCACCACGGCGTGCAGTTCGTCGTCGCTCACCACCAGCTGGACCAGCGCTGAGCCGGTCAGGTACGGGCGCAACGACGAGGCAGTGAGCCGTCGGCCCGAGCGATCCCCGGCGCCGCGCGCCCCGTAGGTGAGCTGGCGAACCTCGTGCTCCAGCTCGCGCTCCTGGCGGCGCAGGCCCGACACCACCGGGCCAACCGCCGGCTCGTGCTCCAAACGATTGCTGACCGAGCGCAACCGGGCCAAGGTGCGGGCCAGGCGTTGGTCCTTGGGTGGGCGAACCGGTCGCAACATGATCGTCGCGGCCCGGCGCCGCTCCGACCAGGCGAAGATGTCAACCGCCCGACCGTTGGCGAAGGCCAGCTCCAAGCCCAGTGTGGCCAGATCCTGGGCGTGCTCGGAGGCCCGTACCCGCATCTCGGTGGCACCCAACGCCTCGCGGTACTGGTCCACCAGGTCCAGTCCCACCGACAACACCCGCTGGGCCGAGGCGGCGTTGCCCTCCAGCACCTCGACCAGGGCGCGGGCGTGGCATCCGCTGATCCGCGACGCCAAGGCCTGACCGCGACGAGGGGCAGCAGCCGTACGCAGCAGCTCGAGAGCTCGGACCCCCTGTCCCCGACTGAGCGCCACCCGCCCCGCCAACAGCTGGGCGTCCAGCGATGCGGCCAGCCAAGCCCGCCCCGCCAGCGCCCCGGCCGTTGCCTCGGCCAGCGCCTGGAGGGCGGCGGTTCGCTCACCCCGAGCAAAGCGAGCCGTGACCGCCAGCAGGTCGGCGGTGGCGGCCCAGGCATCCAAGCCCTGCTTGGTGAACCATGTCGCTGCCTCCTCGGCCGCTTCGCGGGCCCGGGCGTGGTCGGCCAGCATGAGGTCGGCGCGGGCCACGGCGAGCAACAGTTCGGGCACCGCCGCCTCGTTGCCCGTCTCCCGCAGTTCGGCCACTGCGGCTTCCGCCACATCTCGGGCGTCGCGGGCCAGGCGGGCGGCCAACAGGATGGCGACATGGGCGTCGGCTCCCTGCTCGGGCGGGATTCCCAGTTCTCGGTACGACCGGGCGACGGCCTCGAAGCCGGCCAGCGCGGTCGGAATATCGCCCCGCAGCCCGGCCAGGATGGCCAGATGATGGTCGGTGTAGACCACGCCGGTCACGTGTCCGGCACGCTGGTAGAGGGCGCGGGCGGATTTTGCCTCTCGTTCGCCCGCGTCCACCGCTCCGGTCAGCAAATGAATGTACGACCGGTTCGCTCGGGCCCGTGCCTCCCATAACGTGTCGCCCGATTCACGAAAAGCCCGGATTATCACCCTCATCACTTCAAGGGCTTGGTCGAATCGCCCCATCAACCCCAGAATGGCTGCTTTCTGAGCCAAAGCTTGCGCCTTTTCGGTGCCCGACAGTTGGTTGATCGAGGCTTCGATATCCGCCAGTGCCTCGTCGGGCCGGCCGGAGAGCCCTAACGCAGCCGCCCGGCTGACTCTCGTCCGCGCCACCTCGTCATCCAGATGGGAATCCTGGGCCAGTTGAATGGCGCGGCCAAAGTGTTCAAGCGATTCGTCCACCTGCATCAGTGTTCGGGCCGACAAACCCAGTACCCGCTGCGCCAGGACCCGGTCGTAGCTGGCATAGGCAGCCGGATCAGCAAGAATCGGCTGAACCATCGCCTGCGCCTCCAGCGGGTGACTGGTGGCAATGGCCAACGCTCGTTCGGCCAGCGTCGCCGCGGGTGCGGCCTCGGATCCGACCACCGCCAGAGTCTTGCAGGTTGGTGTATCAATCGGGCATTACGCCCACTCATTTCTCAATGGTCAGGCCCGGGGCAATCAGGAGGAACAGCGTGAGCGTGAGCAACAGCCAGGACTGGTGGGGACTGCACAAAACTCGAAGCGCCGGTATCGCCAGTGACACGACGGTCAAGCGTGAGCCCACGACGCCGCCCACCCCGCTGCCCAGCGATCAACCGACTTCGTTCTGGGAGTCGCACCTGGTCTACCGCGATCTGACGCCGGGCCGGCCCGACGTGACTCCGATCCTGGGTCAGGCGGGACAACGGGACTCGGAGCGCGATTGGCACGATCGCTCGCCCCAGACGAGGAACAAGAAGGTGGCGGCCTATCTCGACCACCTCCGCGATCACCTCAACCTTGAGTTGTGGAACATCTCGACTTCCGACGTGGCCACGGTGACTGACGCCGTCCACGCGGCGCATCCGGGCGACGACGACCCGGTGCACGGCGACCTGGTGCGGCGGGTTCCGGTTTACACCATCGCTCCGTGGTCGTTCGGCCCCTTCGGGTCGCCCCGCCCGTGGACCGCGCCGCCGGACATGAAGGCCGTCCCACCCGGGACCGCGGGTACTCATCCGGTAAGCATGGCCGTCCTCGATACCGGCCTGCCCACCGACTACGCCACCCTCCATCCCGATCTGCGCGGCGCGGTGGCAGCAAACCCCGATTACGAGAAGCCGGCCGGGCCTGGCCACATACTGCGGATCGATGCGGGCCACGGACTATTCATTTTGGACCTGATCTGGCGCCGGGTCCCCAGCCTACCCCCGGTCTTCATGCGCCGTCCCGTCCGCGACGAGAGCAACCTCACGCTGGGCGAGCACCTGATCGGCCTCGACTTGTGGGAGGTTGTGCAAGCCATGGGGAAGGGCTCTCGCCTCATCGTCAACATGTCCTTCGCCTCCATGACGGACGACGACAAGCCGGGCCCGGGATTGCTGCGGGAACTGCAGTGGATGTGCGTCCAGGAGTACGACGTCCTGGTCGTGGCCGCCGCGGGCAACACGGCGGGGACCCGCCCGTGCTTCCCCGCCGCCTGCGGCCTGCCCAACGTGGTCTCCGTCGGGGCACTCCAGGGGCCCGCCGAGGTGGCCTGTTTCAGCGCCCGAGGCCCCTGGGTCAACTGTTGGACAAAGGGAGTGAACGTCGTCGCCGGATATGTGGACGGGGTTTACCCGCGGGGCGGGGGCAGCACGGCAACGTTTCACGGCCCTCATCCGTACGCCCAATGGAGCGGCACGTCATTTGCCGCCCCTCGCGTTGCCGCGGCCATCGCCCGCCACGCCGCCACCATGCCGCAGGCAAATCTGCAGGCCGTCTGGGCGTCGCTACGCCAAGCCAACCAGGGTTGCCATCCAACGTGGCACAACGGGGCACGAGTGGTCACCGAGCAAGGGGTCATCATCGATCCGTGACCTTCCGGGGCGACGATGCGCTCCCGGCTGGGGGCCACCGAGCCCCTTTTCCCCGCTTGATTGGCTTTAGCCCGGAGGAATGATCACCAGGCAGCCATTGTGGCCGCCGAAGCCGAAGGAATTGGACAGCGTGGGCCCGGGTACCCAGGGGCGGGCCTGGCCCGTCACCACGTCGAGGTGCACCTCGGGGTCGAGTTCAGTCAGCCCGGCGGTGGGCGGGATGAGGCGGTGGGTGATGGTGAGGACCGAGGCCACCGTTTCCAGGGCCCCCGCCGCCCCCAGGGCATGGCCGGTCACGCCTTTGGTCGAGGTGACGGGCGGGCCCGGTGTCCCGAATACCTTCTTGATCGCCTCGGCTTCGGCCGCGTCGTTGAGCGGGGTCGAGGTCCCATGGGCGTTGATGTGGGCGATGTCCTCGGGTACCAGGCCGGCGTCGGAAATGGCCAACTCCATGCACGCCGCCGCCCCCGGCCCCCCAGGCGAGGGCGCCGTAATGTGATAGGCGTCGGCATTTGATGCCGCCCCGGCCACCTCGCCGTAGATGGTGGCGCCCCGGGCGACGGCCCGGCCCCACTCCTCCAGCACGACCACGGCGGCACCCTCGGCCATCACGAAGCCGTCTCGCTTGACGTCGAACGGCATCGACCGGCCGGTGCGCGACAGGGCGGTCATGTTGCCGAAGGCGGCGGCGGCGACGCCGGTACAGCTGGCTTCCGCTCCGCCCGCCAACATCACGTCGGCCCGCCCGGTGCAGATGAGCCGGGCCGCGTTGGCGATGCTGTGGGTGCCGGTGGCGCACGCCGTGACGGTGGTCTCGCACGGGCCTCGCATCCCGTAGCGCATGGACACCGCCGCCGCCCCGGCATTGGCCATGATCATGGGCACCATGAACGGCGACACCCGCCGGGGGCCCTTCTCCTTGAACGTCCAGATCTGGATCTCGAGCGTTTCCAGGCCACCCACGCCGGTGCCGATGAACACACCCACCCGGTCGGGATCGACGGCCAAGCCTTCCAGGCCGCCCGAATCAACCACCGCCTGCTCGGCTGCGGCCACCGTCATCTGGGCGAACCGGTCGACCCGGCGCACCTCCTTGGCCCCGAAGTAGGGCGTGCCGTCGAAGTTATGGACCTGCCGCACCCCGTCTTCCGGGGTCGCCAGCAAGCCTTCCCAGAAGGCATCTTTCCCGATCCCACACGAGGCAATGACCCCGAGCCCGGTGATGGCGACCCGACGACCGGGGACGGACCCGGTGCCGTCGGCCGCGCCGACCAATGCCAGCATCAGAGCTTCGAGGTGACCAGCTGAAACGCTTGTTGGACCGTCTCGATGCCTTCGAGCTCGGACTCGTCAACGGTCACGTCAAAGGACTCCTCGAGCGCCATGACCAGCTCGACCAGGTCGAGGCTGTCGGCGTCCAGGTCCTCGCCGAAGCGAGCAGTCGGGGTCACCTTGTCGGCATCCACTTGCAATACTTCAACGGCACATACTTTGAATTTTTCGAACGCGACTTGGTCGTCCATCTCATCCTCCGGTCAGGAATCACGCGAATCTACTGCGTTGCGCCGCCCTGGTTGGGCACCAACGCACATTGGCAGGTTTCTTTTAGGTGGGTCTCGGGGGTTGTTCAGCCACCGACGATGGGCTCGTCGCGATCCTGCAACGGGTCGCTCGACCAGCGCCAGACGGCCGACGCCCAGGTCATGCCGGCGCCGAAACCCGACATCAAGATGAGGTCGCCGTCTTTGACCCGGCCCGCGTCGAGCGCCTCGGCCAGGGCCAGGGGGATCGAGGCAGAGCTGGTGTTGCCCGTCCGGTCCAGCATGATGGCGGCTCGCTCCATCGGGATCTCGAGACGGTTGCACGCCGCTTCGATGATGCGGGAGTTGGCCTGGTGGGGCACGAACAAGGCGATGTCCTCGGCCGTGACCTTGGCCCGCTCCATGGCCGCCAGCGAGGACTCGACGGTGGCCCGCACCGCTCGGCGGAACACCTCCTTGCCCACCATGTGGAGGTTGCCGCCCAAGTCGGCGTACAGGATCGGTTGCAGGGCGCCGTCGACGCCCACATCCCAGCCGAGCAGCGAGCTGTCGCCCGGCACCTCTTCCACCACGACCGCCCCGGCGCCGTCGCCGAACAACACGGCGGTCTCGCGATCGGTCCAGTCGACGATGCGCGACAGCGTCTCGGAGCCGATCACCAGCACCCGGTGGGCCCCGCCCAGGATGAAGCTGGCCGCCGTGACCAGTCCGTAGACGAAGCCCGCGCACGCCGCGTTGAGGTCGAAGGCGGCGCAGTGGATGCCCAGCGCGCTCTGGACCACCGACGAACAGGCAGGGACCGCCTGGTCCGGCGTGGTGGTGCACAGGATCAGCAGATCGATGTCATCGGGGCCCAGATGCGCCGCTTCCAGCGCCTTGCGGCCCGCTTCCGCCGCCATGGAGGCGGTGGTGCCCACCCCGCCGCGGGGCGAGGTCCACAGGGTCGGGTCGGCCGGCCGGGGGGCGAACGGCCCGTAGATCACGCGGCGCTCCCGGATGCCCGTGCGATCCACGATCCAGCTTTCGGTGGTGTCGAGGTAGCGGGACAGGTCCGCGTTGGTGACGATCGTCTCGGGCAGGCAACTGGCCCATCCGGTGATGGCACTGCCGCGATTGGGGGTCACACGGTTGGGGGTGGCGCGCTTTGGGCGGGTGGAGGTCACTCGATTGGGCTCCGACGGTGGCTAGGGGGCAGGGGTCTGGTCACTTGTTCCATGATCGGTTCTGATTTCAGCCGGCTCGCAGCCAGGCGACTGGTTGGCCCGTCTGCACCCGCTCGCCCGGCAGGGCCAACATGCCCATGAGCCAGCCGCCGAACGGCGAGCGGACCTCGGTGTCGCCCACCAGGCCGAGAACGGTCCCCACCTCGATCGGTTCTCCCTCGGCCGCGGCAGCGGCGCTGGCCCCAGCGGGCTGGAAGATGCCCGCCCGGGGGCTGATCACCATGCGCTCCGACACGTACAGGTGCTCGCCGTGATGGCTGGCGGCGTAGGTGTGCAGGACGCTGTGGCCCGAGATGGCCTCGACCAGGAGATCGAGGTCAGAGGGGGTGGCCACCGAGATGGCGGTCGCCCCGGGCACGATGCGGCGGTTGAGCGAGGTCAGCACGCCGCCCGATCCCAGTTCGATGAACAGGTGCTCAGCCCCTTCATGAACCCGCGCCCCGTCCAGGCCGTGCGCGGCGATCGCCGTGCCGGTGTCGCGTCGAGGGCTGTAACGCAGGCCGGCCAGGCGCAGGATGCTCTGGCGCCAGCGAACCGGGCTGCACAACTGGGCCGACGACAGCGCCTGCCAGTCCTCCGCCGTGCGGTGGGGCAGGGCGTCGACGTTGGCCACCACCGGCACTTCGGGCTCGCGGAAGGTGGCGGCCCGCAGTGCCTTGCGCAGGCGGGGTCGGGCCGAATCCATGAACGGGGTGTGAAACGCCCCACCCACGGGCACGTCGAGCACGCGTTGGGCGCCCAGCACGAAGGCTTCGTCCAGCGCCGCGTCCACCGATTCACGGTCGCCCGCGATGACGACGTTGTCCGGGGCGTTGTAGTTGGCCGCCCATACGTCGGCGTCGGCCCGATAGCACGCCATGTCGACCGAGTCGTCGTCCAGGCCGAGGATCACCTTCATGATGCCCGGTCGGTCGTCGGCGGCCGCCTGCATGGCCTCGCCTCGCTCGGCCACGATGGCCACACCGTCGTCCAACGACAGGGCGCCGGCGGCGATCAAGGCGCTGTACTCACCCACGCTGTGGCCGGCACAGGCGGTGGGCTCGATGCCCAGGCGCTCGACTGCGTCGAGCACGATGAGGCTGAAGGTCAGCGTGGCCAGCTGGGCGTTGTGGGTCTCGGTCAGTTCGTCGGCGTCGGCCACCAGCAGCAGATGCGCCAGATCACGCCCCGCCACCTCGGAGGCGTCGGCAACCACATCCCACGAGGGGTGGTCCTTCCACGGCTGTCCCATTCCTGGGCGTTGTGATCCCTGTCCCGGGAACACGAATGCAGGCACGCCTGGGTCTCCTCCCGTTGCCCTCTTTCGTTGTCTGACTGCGAGATGTTGCTGGAGGTAACACGACGAGAGGTTGCCGCGGCATTGAGATTGTGTTGCGTTCGGCTACTCCCCGGTCACTTGGCGTTCATCCGGCCGGAATCAGGGGATTGTGTCCGCTTTGTCCTGCGTGCGGGCGGCGCGGCGGGTGTTGATGGTCAGCATCCCCTCACGCAACAGCGTGAGGGCCGCGCCGACCGCCGCCAGGAGGCCCAGCCGCCGCACCCAACGGAAAGTCGGTGCCATGGCCCGACTCTATGCCTCGTCAGCCTATTTTGTGCAATTTGTGTACGTATATGATCACAAATTGCACACAATAGATCCCACCACTCACACCAGCCCCACCACTCACAAAGCAGGGGGGGCGGTTGGCGTGGCGTTGGCGTGCCCGAGGTGGGATTCGAACCCACACGCCCTTTCAAGCAACGGATTTTGAGTCCGCCGTGTCTGCCATTTCACCACTCGGGCGACGAAGGCGGATGGTAGCGCTCGCCGACGCGGCAGCCGGGCCAAGTTGGGGTGGGGTACCGGCCCGGCTACCGCGGCGGGGGTGGGGCCAGGCTCAGCCCGTGGCGGTGCCGGAGCCAGGCGGAACGGTTGTGCCGTCGTCCATTGACGCTCATCACACTGCGCCCAGCTAAGAAGCGTCTGAGGCGGCGCTGAGAGCCCGATGAGAGGTATGGGTGGGGACCGACACCGCAGGCGTCGCCGGCTGTTCGTGAATGTCCGACGATGACCCAACTTCGACCGCCGGCAGGTCGATGCGCAAGATCGTGCCCCCTTCCGGGGAGGCGACGGCCGACACCGCACCGTCACTCGACTCCACCACCTGGCGCACGATGGCCAGCCCCAGCCCCGAGCCGGGCAACCGCCGGGCCGAGGCCGACCGGTAGAAGCGGTCGAACACATGGGGCAGGTCCTCGTCGGTGATCCCGGGGCCGTGGTCGCGCACCGCGAGGCGCCACGAGGCACCGTTGCGACCCACGGAGACCTCGACGCTCGAACCGGCCGGGCTCCACTTGGCGGCATTGTCCAGCACGTTGAGCACGGCCCGCTCAAGCAGGTTGGGCTGGGCCCGGACCAGGGCCGGGCCGAGGGCCACGTTGAAGGTCAACGAGGGCGCCCGTCGTCGGGCCCGATCGACTGCGTCTTCCACCACCACGTCCAACCGGACGTCCACCGATTCGGGCCGCTGCTCGTCGTCCCGGGCCAACTCCACCAGGTCGCCCACCAGCGTGGTCAGCTCGCTCAGCTGGCCCGTGATGTCGGAGAACAGGGCGGTGCGGTCGGCTTCCGGTAGGTCGTGGACCCGCAACAACACCTCGATGTTGGTGCGCAAGCTGGTCAGCGGGGTGCGCAACTCGTGGCCTGCGTCGGCCACCAACTGCGCCTGTTGGCGCCGGGACTGGTCGAGCGCGGCCAGCATCTGGTTGAAGCTGGTGGCCAACCGGGCCAGCTCGTCGTCGCCCGTGACGTCGATGCGCTCATCCAGCTGGCCCGTCGCCCCCACCCGCTCCACCGCCTCGGTGAGCTCCTCCACTGGCTTGAGGCTGGTCTTGCCCACCAGGTAGCCGAGCACCAGGGAAAAGGCCACGCCGGCCGCCGCCACCAGGGCCAGGACCCAGGCCAGGTGGCTCAGCGTTCGGTCGGTGTCACCGAGCGGCCGAGACAGCTGGACGGCGAACCCGCCCCCCACCGAGAACGTGAGCACCCGGGCGTGGTCGGGATTGCCGGTGGTGCCCACGGAGCGGAATGCCTGGTCGAGATGGCCCGCCGCCACCGCCTTGTCCTTGGCCGTGACGGGCAGCGGGGTGGTGGCGGCGATGACGACCTTGCCATCGGCCTGGATGACCTGGAACGCCTCGGCGGTGTCGAGGCCGCTTCGCGAGAGCGGACCCGCCACCCCACGCAGGCTCGGGATCTCGGGGCGGAAGGTGCGACTGGCCACCACGTCGGCCTGGCGGCGCAGCTGGTTGTCCACGTCGCGCACAAGTGTGCGGCGCACGCTGATGTAACAGGCGGCGGATGCCAGGGCGACGGAGATCCCGACCGCGGCCGCGGCCACGATGACCAGCCGAGTCCGCAGGCTCACCCGGTGCGCCATGGCCCCCCCGTCATCCGCGCCAGCCGCACCCGCGCCAGCCGCACCTGGCTCAGCTGCAACAGCGCCCGCCGCGACGGTGCGGTCAGCCATTGTCCGGTCAGCCAGCCTGAGGGTCGCGCAGGACGTACCCTACGCCGCGCACGGTGTGGACCAGGCGCGACTCGCCGTCGGCCTCGGTCTTTCGCCGCAGATACCCGATGTACACCTCCAACGAGTTGGAATTGGCGCCGAAGTCGTAGCCCCACACCCGGTCGAAGATTACCTCTCGAGGCAGGACCTGGCGGGCGTTGCGCAACAGCAGTTCCAGCAGCAGGAACTCCGTCCGGGTCAACTCGATCTGCCGGTCGCCTCGGCTCACCTCCCGGGTGGCCGGATCGAGCGACAGGTCGGCGAAGCGCAGCACCTCGTCGTCGGCCGGGGCCGAGCGACGGAGCAACGCCCGCAGCCGGGCCAAAAGTTCCTCCAGCGCGAACGGTTTGACGAGATAGTCGTCCGCCCCCGCGTCCAGCCCTGCCACCCGCTCCGAGACCGCCACCCGCGCCGTCAGCAACAAGATGGGGGTGGGGTCACCGGAAGCCCGCAGTCGCCGGCACACCTCGAGGCCATCGACCCGGGGCATGGCCACGTCGAGCACCATGGCGTCGGCTGGGCGTTCGGCCATGGCCGACAACGCGCCCAGGCCGTCGCCCGCCATCTCGGTCTCGTAGCCCTCGAAACGCAAGGCGCGGTCCAAGGCTTGGCGAACGGCCGGCTCATCGTCCACGACCAGGACCCGCATCACGAAACAGTCTCGTCAAAAAACCTGAGGAATGCCTGAGATCCTGATTTGCGAAGTGGGCGTCGTCGATGGAGCAGGAGCAGGGATGAACTGCGGCAGTTTGTTGCCGAAGAAACCGACGCCTTTGTGCGCCGCAATGAACGCCCGGATGTCCCCCTCGGCGCTGGGCGTCACGGCGCCGCACTCCAGCTTCCACGTCCACGCCGTCGCCACCACGGCGCTGGGCAGGGTGTCGACCGGCGGCGCCACCGTGACCAGGGTGCCTGCAAATGCGTCCAGGGCCGTCTTCTGGGCGGCCGGCAAACCCTGGTCCTGCAAGATGATGTATCCCGATTCCAACATTGCCACCTGGCTGGGGCGGGGAATGGGTGCGGTGACCACGCCGGTGTAGGGCGGCCCCGGCCGGTGCGGACCGGAGGTCGGGGGATCGGTCAGGTAATGCGGCTGGATGGCGGGGGAGAAGAGATGAATGGTGGAACGGGGATCGAGCCGCTCGTTGATCGAGGCGGCGCAACCATTGGCCGGAACGGCGAGATCGTGGGATTGCGAGCACGCGACGCACCCAAGGGCCATGACCGCGACCACCACTACCAGAGCGAGGCGAAACGGCATCTGCCCATCCTGGCCGCCCAACCGGGACTGGGACGGCGCCCTGTCGCCGTCGACCCAGACCAGCTACACCATGCCCGCCCTGCCATCGGGCGAGGTCGGGCGAGGTCGGGCGAGGTCGGGCGAGGTTAAATGCGCGGCGGGGAAGGAGCGGTCGGGATTAGCCTCAGTAGACTCTGTCGAACATGTCCCGTTCACTCATAGAGCGCCGGCTCACCGAAGTGTCCGTTCGGTTGAAGCGCGCCCGTCAGGACCTGGCGGTCATGGACGAGCAAGCTACGGTCATGACCGAGGCGGCCGACGACGCCCGTTTGCGGGCCCTGGTGTCGGAAACTCCCATTGCCAACAAGGAGTACCAGCAGGCGCAGCGCCACGCTGACGCCATGGAGCGGAGCCGTGCCGCCTTGCTGACTACCATCGCCGAACTGCGCAAGAACCAGGACGAGTTGCTCGACCGGCTCGTGATCGAATCCCGCTGAACCCGAAGGAGCCTGCCCCCGTGTCGGTGCGCGTCGTGATCGCCGAGGACGAAGCCATAATTCGCCTCGACTTGAAGGAGATCCTCCAGGAGGAGGGCTACGAGGTCGTGGGCGAGACCGGTCGGGGCGACGAGGCGATCGAGCTGGTGCGCTCGCTCAATCCCGACCTGGTCATCCTCGATATCAAGATGCCGGGGGCCGACGGATTGAGCGCGGCCCGTGAGATCACCTCGGAACGGCTGGCCGCCGTGGTCATCCTCACCGCCTTCAGCCAACGCGACCTGGTCGACCAGGCCCGCGACGCGGGCGTGCTGGCGTACGTGGTCAAGCCGTTCCAGAAGAGCGAACTGCTGCCCCAGATCGAGATCGCCCTGGGTCGGTTCCGCGAGATCCAGGGCCTGGCGCATGACGTCAAGAGCCTGGAGGAGCAGTTGGAGACCCGCCGGGTGGTCGAGCGGGCCAAGGGGATCCTGATGGACGACCTGAACATGAAGGAGGCGGAAGCCTTCAGCTGGATCCAGAAGACCGCCATGCGGGAACGGGTCACCATGAAGGAGATCGCCCGCCGGGTGATCGACGACGGGCTGCGCCCGCCCGTGCCCGCCGCCTAGACGGTCACGTACAGCTGCTGGGCCAACCCGGGGCCCAGGGCGAAGCTGTGCCCGTCCCGGGCCAGGGTCAACGTGCCGTCGGGCGCCCGAGCGGTCACCGTGGCGTCGGCACCGGGGATGAACCCGGCGTTGGCCAGATACGCCAACGCATCCAGGTCGATCTCGACCTGCTCAGTCACCCGGCGCAGGCACACCTTCGACCCGCCGTGCACCGAGCTGAGCGCCACCTGGTCCAACGCCGCGGCCGCCCCGCTGCCCGGGATGGGATTGCCGTGGGGGCAGGTGGTGGGGTGGCCCAGTAACACAACCAGCCGTTCCTCGACCTCGTCGGAGATCACGTGCTCCCACCGGCACGCCTCCACGTGGGCCTTGTGCCATGGGAGCCCGATGATCTCGGTCAGCAGAACCTCGGCTAGCCGGTGCTTGCGCACCACGCTCTCGGCCCGGGCCCGTCCCTTGCCCGTGAGGAGGACCTCGCGGTCCTCGACGGTGACGTACCCGTCTGCCTTGAGCCGCCGGATGGTCTCCGACACGGCGGGGGCGGAGTGCCCGACCCGCTCGGCCACCCGGGCCTGGATGACCGCCGTGCCTTCCTCCTCCAGCTCGTGGATTGCCTCCAGGTACTCCTCGAGCGGGGGGTGGTAGCCGGCGGGCACGCCGTTATCGTATCCAGGGATGCCTTTGTTTCTGCTGCTGGACGGCAACTCGGTGGCCTACCGGGCGTTCTTCGCCCTGCCCACCGACATGGCGACGGCATCGGGGCAGGTGACCAATGCGGTGTACGGGTTCACGTCGATGCTCATCAACCTGCTCAAGGACCACCCGCCCGACCGCATCGCGGTGGCCTTCGACCGGCCCGAGCCCACATTCCGCCACGAGATGATCTCGGACTACAAAGCGGGCCGAGCGGAGACGCCCGACATCCTGCGCCAGCAGATGGGCCTGGTGCGCCAGGTGGTGGGCGCCCTGCACATTCCCACGGTGGAGGTGGTCGGCTTCGAGGCGGATGACGTCCTGGCCACGTTGGCCACCCAGTCCCGCGACCGGGGCCTGGATGTGATGGTGGTCACGGGCGACCGGGACTGTTACCAGCTGGTCGAGGACCCCCATGTGAAGGTGCTGTACATGCGTCGCGGGGTCAGCGACTCGGTGGTGTACGACGAGGCGGGCATCCACGATCGCACCGGGGTCACGCCCGCCCAGTACCCGGAGTACGCGGCGCTGCGGGGCGACCCATCCGACAACTTGGCCGGTGTCCCGGGCGTGGGTGAAAAAACGGCGGCCAAGTTGATCAACACCTACGGCGACCTGGACGGCATCTTCGCCCATGTCGACCAGCTCACCCCCAAGTTGCGCCAAAGCATGATTGACGCCGAGCAAATGGTGCGACGCAACGCCCAGGCCACCCCGCTGGTGCGCGACGTCCCGCTCGACGTGGACCTGGACGACCTGGTCATGGCGGGCTGGGATTTCGAAGAGGTGCGGCAGCTGTTCAACTTCCTCGAGTTCCGCACGCTGTGGGACCGGTTGCTGGAAGTCTCCGACACGGGTGGGAAAAGGGAGGCCGACGCGCCCGCCAGCTCCGGTGCCCCCTTCGACGTCGATGTGCTGGAGCTCCCGGCGGCCGAGGATGCCGTTGCGCTGCTCAATGCCTGGGGCTCCTCCGCCACCCCGCTGGCTCTGGAAGCAGCCTGGTCGGGCCGCCCCGGGCGCTCGACCATCGAGGGCCTGGCCTTCGTCGAACTGTCGGGGGGTTCGGTGGCGCCTGGTGCACCTGAGGCCGGCGTGACCGCGGGCGCGGCCGGAGCTGGGGCGACTGCCACTGAGGGCCCGGTGCCCGTGGTGTGGGTGGGGGCATCGCTGTTGGCTGACCACGACGTGCAAGGTGCCCTTTCCCGGGTCCTCGGCCCGGGGGGCGCGGCGGTCAGCGCGCACGACGCCAAAGCCCTCATGCGGGGGCTGGCGGCGTTCGGCGTGGATTTTTCCCAGCTCGAATTGGACACCGCCATTGGGGCGTACCTGGTCGACCCGGCGGGCGACCAATACCTGCTGGAGGACCTGGCAACGCGCTACGCGGGCATCGAGCTCAGGTCGCCGGACGGGCCGCCGCCAGGACAGCTGGACCTGGGTGGGGGGGCGAGCGAGCCATCTCGTGAGGCGGGGCGTCGCGCCGCCGCCGTGGCGATGCTGGCCCAGCCCTTGGGCGCCGCCCTGTCGGCGCGGGGCCTAACGGCGCTGTACGACGAGATCGAACGGCCCTTGGTGCGGGTGCTGGCTCGCATGGAAGAGGCCGGGGTGGCGGTGGACGAGGAGTACCTGCGCACCCTGGCCAAACGGCTGACCGAGGAGGCCCGGGCGCTGGAGCTCGAGATCCAGGAGTTGGCGGGGGAGCCGTTCATGGTGAACTCGACCAAGCAGCTGCGGGAGATCTTGTATACCAAGCTGGGCCTGGCACCGCAGAAACGGACCAAGACGGGCTTCTCGACCGACGCCCAGTCGCTGGAAAAGCTGCGCGGCCAGCACCCCATCATCGAGGCGTTGTTGCGCTACCGCGAGGTGGAGAAGCTGCGCTCCACCTACGGCGACGCCCTATTGGCCGAGGTGGGGCCGGACGGGCGGATCCACGCCACGTTCAACCAGACCGTGGCCCGCACCGGGCGGCTGAGCTCGGACCAGCCCAACCTGCACAACATTCCCATCCGCAAAGAGGAGGGACGGGAGTTCCGGCGGGCGTTCATACCGGCGCCGCGGTGCCGCTTCCTGGTGGCCGACTACAACCAGATCGAGCTGCGGGTCATCGCCCATTTGGCCGAGGACCCGGGTCTGATCGAGTCGTTCCGGGCCGGGATCGACATCCACAACGTGACGGCGGCTCGGGTCTTCGGGGTTTCCGGCTCGGATGTGACGCTGGAGCAGCGGTCCAAGGCCAAGATGGTCTCCTACGGCCTGGCCTACGGGATGGAGTCCTACGGCCTGGCCCAGCGCCTTTCGATTCCGGTGGACGAGGCGACGCAGATCCTGCGGGCCTACTTCGACGCTTTTCCCAACGTGAAGCAATACATGGACCGGGTGGTGGCCGAGGCCCGCAGCCGCGGCTACACCGAGACGTTGTTCGGGCGCCGACGCCTCATCCCCGAGCTCCAGGCGGGCAACTACCGCATCCGCCAGGCAGGTGAGCGCCAGGCCATGAACGCGGGAATCCAGGGGCTGGCGGCCGACATCTTCAAGGCGGCGTTGGTCCGCATCGACCGGGACGTGCAACGCTGCGGGCTGGCCAGCCGGCTGGTGCTGCAGGTGCACGACGAGGTGATCCTCGAGGTCCCGCCGGCGGAGGAAGAGGCGGCGGCGGCCCTGGTGGTTTCGGCCATGACGGGTGCCGCCGAGTTGTCGGTTCCCCTTGAGGTACACCTGTCGTGGGGCGAAACCTGGGCCGGCGCCAAGTCGTAATTCATATGCCGTCCGGTCCGGGCCGGGCGGTATGGGTAGTACCATTTCTGCGGGCGAAATCCGTCGCCCCTTTCCTGCGCGTAGCTGAAGAAGGCCACCACTCCATGTCCGTTACCTCACCCTCCCCCTTGCCTCCCGCCAACGCCCTGCCCTCAAATGCAATGGGCACATTCGACGAAGCCGGGGTCTACACCCCGCGCCAGATCACGATGGACGACTTGGGGGAGTTGTCCCTGGAAGATGCCATCTCGGGCACCATCGTCGAGTTCGACGACGGCGACATCGTCAAGGGCACGGTGGTGAAGGTTGACAAGGACGAGGTCCTGCTGGACATCGGGTTCAAGTCCGAGGGCGTCATTCCCGCCCGTGAGCTGTCGATCCGCCATGACGTCGACCCCCACGAGGTGGTCACGCTGGGCGAGGAGATCGAGGCCCTGGTCCTCCAGAAGGAGGACAAAGAGGGTCGGCTGATCCTTTCCAAGAAGCGGGCCCAGTACGAGCGGGCGTGGGGCACCATCGAGAGCGTCAAGGCACGCGATGGGGTTGTTTCCGGGCCGGTCATCGAAGTCGTCAAGGGCGGCCTCATCATCGACATCGGGCTACGGGGCTTCCTGCCCGCGTCGCTGGTCGAGCTGCGCCGGGTGCGGGACCTGCTGCCCTATGTGGGCCGGGTGCTCGACGCCAAGATCATCGAGCTGGACAAGCATCGCAACAACGTCGTGTTGTCTCGGCGGGCGTGGCTGGAGGAGACGCAGAAGGAACAGCGCGACGAGTTCCTGGCCAACCTCAAGCCGGGTGAGGTGCGCCGGGGCGTGGTGTCATCGGTCGTCAACTTCGGGGCATTCGTGGATCTGGGCGGCATGGACGGCCTCATCCACGTGTCCGAGCTTTCGTGGAAGCACGTCGACCATCCCTCGTCGGTGGTGGCGGTGGGCGACGAGGTCGAGGTGCGGGTACTCGACGTCGACCTGGACCGGGAGCGCATCAGCCTGTCGCTCAAGGCGACCCAGCAGGATCCGTGGCAGGAGTTCGCCAACGCCCACCGGGTGGGCGAGTTGGTGTACGGGCGGGTTACCAAGCTGGTCCCGTTCGGGGCGTTCGTGCAGGTGGGCGAGGGCATCGAGGGGTTGGTGCACATCTCCGAGATGGCCGTGCACCACGTCGAGTTGCCCGAGCAGGTGGTTACCCCGGGTGAGGAGCTGTGGGTCAAGATCATCGACATCGACCTGCAGCGGCGCCGCATCAGCCTGTCCATCAAGCAAGCGGCGGAGGGCGGCGAGGTGGCGGCGGAGTACCGCGAGCATTTCGGCGAGCACGCCTACGACGAAGCGGGCAACTACATCGGGGCGGCGTACGACACCGAGTTCGTGCCTGAGTCAGAGGCGCAGGCGGCGTGGGCCGAGTACCTGGAGGAGACAGGCGGCGTGGCCGTGGCCCCCCCCAGCCCCGAGGCTGCTTCTTCGGACGAGGCCGCTCCCGCTCCTGCTCTCGCTGCCGAAGAGCTCGGCTCGGAGTAGACCGGCGGGGACTCGCACCTCGCTCCGGCTGCCCGGGGTAACGGGCAGCCTCCACGAGGCACGGGTCCCTTGGCGCCTCTTGCGCAAGGCGTTCTGGGCGGGATAATCGTTCTAAGCGTGGTTTTGGTCGTCGGGTGGCAGAAAGTACGCCCAGAACATTTATCCCGCACGGTTCTGTGGGGATCTCACGTTTCCTTGGCTGCTGGAAGCGGTATGTCGCCGTCAGCGGCCACAGAAACGTCAGCGGCCACAGAACGCCGGGGCGGGTCGGCCGTCGCCCCGGGCCCTGCAGGACCCGACTAGTGGGTGAAGCCGTTGGTGGCGGCTACGGGTTCGGTGGGGTCGACCCAGGGGGAGCCCTCGGTCCGGTTGACCAGCTGGCGGATCGGCTCGGCCGGGTAGCGCCACTGGCCCCCGGGCGTGCGCATGCACGGCACCCGCCCTCGTCGGGCCCACTCCGACACCGTCCGGGTCGACACCTGGAACAGTGCCGCGACGTCAGAGGTACGAAGGAGATCCTGCACGGTGTCGGGATCCTGGTATCGGTCGGGCTGTCGCATGCCTCGCAAGAACTCCGTCTGTGTGATTCCGAGAGGTCAACGGTGCCACGGCCGGGGCTAGGTGGCAATGACCCGGATGGGCTATTTCCATCTAGTCATTGCTCAGTTTGTCGGCCTTCGTACCGATCGCCTGAACCCCTAATTGGTTACCGTTGCGCCGTGGTCGTCGTCGGAGTCACCGGAGGGATCGGTTCCGGCAAGTCGACGGTGTCGACCATGCTGGCCCGGCGGGGCGCAGTGGTGGTGGACGCCGACCAGATCGCCCGCCAGCTGGCCGCGCCCACCGGTGCGTGTTTCACGCCGATTGTCGAACACTTCGGGCCCGCCGTGGTCCGGGAAGACGGGACGTTGGACCGCGCCGCCATTGCCGCCCGAGTGTTCAACGACCCGGCACAGTTGGCCGCCCTCAACGCCATCACCCACCCCGCCATCGCCCAGGCGATCCGAACCCGGTTGGCTGACCTGGCGGCGAGGCCCGAGGCGGGCACCCCAGTAGTACTCGACATCGCCCTGCTCAACGCCGCCACCCGGGACTGGTACGGCCTGGCCGCCGTGGTGGTGGTCGACGCCCCGGTGGAGGTGGCCGTCGCACGGTTGGTGGAGAAGCGGGGTATGTCCGAGGACGACGCCCGGGCCCGGGTGCGGGCGCAGGTCAGCCGGGAGGACCGCCGGCAGCTGGCCGATGTCGTCGTCGACAACTCGGGCTCACGGGAGCAGCTTGAGGCAAGGATCGACGCCCTGTGGGACTGGTTGCAGGACCTGGACCGGGGATCAGTCGATGGCCCGGCGCAGGAAGCCTCGAATGCCGACGGTGCCGAACACGACCAGGAACAACAGTGACATGGCCACGCAGATCCACGGCTCCATGTGCGGGGTCTTGGGCACCAGGGCGGCTCGCATCCCCTCGCTGATGTAGGTCATCGGGTTGAGGGTGGTCAGCCACTTGAACCAGGCCAGCCGGGACAACGACGGCCACGGGTACTGGCTGCAGCCGGTGAACAGCAACGGCGTCAGCACCAGGGCGAACATGATGTTGATGCGGTTGGGGGGGACCAGGGTGCCCAGCGTCAGACCCAGTGCCCCGCCGTTGAGGGCGCCCAGCACCAGGATCAGCACCATGAACGGGGTGGCGGATGCCCGCCACGGGATGGAGCCGAGCACCAAGATGCCCACCGGGAACATGACGGCGGCCGCGATGAGCGCCCGCAGGGCGGCGTAGATCAGCTTTTCCACCGCCACCCAGGCCACGGGCAGCGGTGCCAGCAGGCGGTCTTCTATCTCCTTGGTGTAGGAGAACTCGATGACCAGCGGGAAGGCGGTGCTCTGGAGCGACGTCAGGGTGGCTGTGAGCGCCACGATCCCGGGAAACAGCAACTCGGCGTAGCCGCCCTTGGTGTAGCCCAGCTCCGACAGGATCCGGCCGAAGACGAACAGCAGGAACAGGGGCTGCAGGATGACCTGGGCGAAGAAGATGGGCGCTTCCCGGCCCGTCACGAACAGGTCGCGACCCAACACGGCGAGAAACGCCCGGCGGGGGCTGACCGGAGCGGACCGGGACGCAATCGGCCCCCCGCCGGCCCCGCCAAGCCCTCCGGGGCCGTCGTTCGGCTCGGCCTGGGCCACGGGCGCGGTCATCGCAGCAACCGCCCGGTCAGGTGCAGGAACACGTCCTCCAGGCTGTGGTGGCCCAGCCGGAAGTCGGTGAGGACGGCATCGTTATCACCCAGCGCCGCCGCGATGGCCGCCACCATGGCCGGGGCGGGGCGCGACAAGTACAGCCGGAGCCGCAGATCGCCTCCTGGGTCGGGCGTCTTGTTCATGTCCTCCACCCGTTCGATTCCGTCGAGCCGATCAAGCAGCTCGACCAGATCGGCCCTTGTGCCAGATCGGGTGCCTGATCGGGTGACCGTGACGTCCAACGTCTCCTTGCCCGGCAGTTCGCGGGTCAGCGCCTCCGGTGTGTCGAGCACCAGCAGGTGACCATGGTCCATGATCCCCACTCGGTCCGACAGCTCGGCCGCCTCGTCCATGTCGTGGGTGGTGATCACCACCGTGACCCCGGACTGGCGCAACTCCCGGACTCGATCCCACACGAACAGGCGGGCGGCCGGGTCCAGCCCGGTGGTGGGCTCGTCCAGGAACAACACCTCGGGGGCGTGCATGAGCGCCCGGGCGATCATCACCCGTTGCATCTGCCCCCCGGAGAACATGTCGACCTTGTCCTTCTGGCGCTCCGACAACCCGAACTGGTCCAGCAGGGCGTCGGCTCGCCGCTCCCGGTCGGCCCGGGGGACGCCGTGGTAGGTGGCGTGAAACACCAGGTTCTGGCGGATGGACAGAGAGCGATCGAGGTTATTGCGCTGGGGGACCACGGCCAGGCGGGCCTTGGCCGCCACCGGGTCGTTGACCACGTCGATGCCCGCCACGAAAGCCCGGCCGGCATCGGGACGGACCCGCGTGGTCAGCACCCCGATGGTGGTGGTCTTGCCCGCCCCGTTCGGCCCCAGCAGGCCCAGGATCTCGCCTCGCCCGACGGTGAAGGACACACCGTCGACCGCGGGAACCGGGTTCTTGCGGTAGCGCTTGACCAGGCCCTCGACCACCACGCCGCCCCGGTCCTGCGGGCGGTCCGTGACCGGGCGGGAGTCGGTCACGTCGACCGGACCGCCGTGGTCGCTCATGGCGACCACGCTACGGCGGTCGGCTGTGGGTTACGACTGATTTCCCCCCACGTTGGCCGGGATGCGCACCACAGGGTCGATGCGTGGCTTGGCCCCGGCGCACGGTGCGTCGGGCACGAAGACCCATTGGACGATGGCGGAGATGGTGCGGACCATGATCACCACGTCGAACCATAGCGACCAGTGCTCGATGTAGAAGTTGTCGAAGCGGGTGCGGTCGGCGATCGAGGTGTCACCCCGTAGGCCGTGAATCTGGGCCCAACCGGTGATGCCCACGGGCGCCCGCAAGCGGTCCGAGTAGTGGTCGATGGTGGCACTGAAGTTCTCGTGGAAATGGGGTCGCTCGGGCCGTGGCCCGACCAGCGACATGTCACCCCGCAAGACGTTGAACACCTGCGGCAGTTCGTCGATCGAGGTGCGCCGCAACAACTGCCCGATCGGGGTCATCCGCTGCTCGTCGGTGACCGACCACATGGTGTCGGAGTCGCTGTTGACCCGCATGGTGCGGAACTTCAGCAGGCTGAACTCCCGACCATTCTGGCCGATGCGCTTCTGGCGGAAAAAGACGGGGCCCGGGCTGGTGCAGCGCACCACCAGCGCCACGATGGCCAACAAAGGCGCGGTGAGGATAAGCATCAGGGCGGCGACAGAGAAGTCGAAGGCCCGCTTGACCAACCGGGCGCCGGTGTACTGGCCCGGCCGGCGGCAGTGCTGGAACGGGATGGCCCACAGGTCGTCGGTCGCCAGACCGCACGGGTCCGCCCCCCGCTCGAACAGCGTGGGCACGGTCCACACGTCTATATCACGGGCTTGGCAATGCCACAGCCGGGTGCACACCGCTCCCTCGGTCTCGCCCGGGTCGGCCACGATGAGGTGCTTGATCCCCATGCGCTCGACCGTGTCGTCCAATTGGTTGAGATCACCGACGATGGGCAACGGGCTGTCATCCAGTGCCTCGTTGTGATCGACAAAGCCGACGGGGGCAATTCCGCAGCCCCGGTTGCCCAGCAACGCCCCGGCCACCAGGCATCCTCGCTCCGAGGCGCCAATTATCAAGGCGCTCTCTTGTACGCCTGAGCGAGCGCGGGCACTCCGCCAGATGCGGTAGACGACCAAACGGCCCAGGATCACCGTGCCCGCCGTGATCGGGAGGTACTCGAGCAGGGGCAGGCGATGGCGATTGACCAGTGCGGCCACGACGAGGGTCGACACCATCAATTGCGCCAATAAAGAGGGAAGTTGGGTGGACAACCGGTAAAAGATGCGGGGCCGATACGCACCGCTGGCCCACATGACGATGAGTGTGGTCGCCCCGTACGCGATGCCAAGGGGACCGGGACGAATGAAGACCATCGTCGCAATGGCGACGGTGCCCGCATCCACCAACGCAATGATCCTGGAAGGTCGCATGATCCTCACTGAAGTTACCGCCGGGTAAATTGGCTTCAAGTTGCTGGAATAGATGAAAGCGTAACCCAAACCACGGAAGTGCAAAATCTAAGTTTGGTAAATGCTGTGTGTCGGGAATCTAACTATGTATGGATCTCGGCTCAGTGTTTGTCCGGTTTGGGCAATCTTTGTCGAGTCGGGCACTAACGCGACGTCCCATCCTTGATGCCCAACTCGGCGGCCAACCCGGCGTACCGTGAGCCATGAATGGCGACGTAGTCCTCGCTACGGCCGAAGTCGTCGTCGCGGCCCGGTTGGAACCGGGTCAGCCCCGTAAAGAAGAGGTTACGAAACGTGCGGTCGATGGCGACGATCTCGTAGCCCAGGTCGGTGAGTTGCTGGACCGCGGGACGCTCCCACAACGAGATTGGCCCGACGGTGGGACCAAAGATGTGGTCGTTGGACTCGATGACAATGATGTCGGGTGGCTGGGCGGCCAAGAAGTCGTGCGCTCCCCGGAGGAACTCGGGCTCGTGGCCCTCTATGTCCACCTTCATCAGGCGGACCGGGCCCAGAGAAAGATTTGCCAGGAACGGCCCGCTGGTCCGGACTTGCACCGTGAACGTCGCACCGGGCCCGGTGAGCGGGCGGCTCAGCGACGCGGCACCGAGGTTGTCGTCGGGAACCTGGAGGCTCATCTGGCCGTCCGAGTCGGAAAGAGCAATTTCGTGTACCTGCACCTGGTCCATGTGGTTCATAGCAATTGAGCGCCTGAGCAGGGCGGCGACACCTGGCTGGGGCTCGATGGCATGCACACAACCGGTCGGTCCCACGGCCGCCGCAGCCCGCAGCGTGATGACGCCGTAATTGGCCCCGACGTCGATAACGGTGTCACCGGGGCGCAAGACGCGGGAGCACACCGACGAGAGCCGGGGCGAGAGATCGCCAAAGAAGAAGATGGTCCGGCCCACATTCTCGTTCGGACGGACCAGGATGCGGGGGCCGCACCGTAGGGCCACCTCGGTCGAGCCGTCGGGTCCCTGGGCGCCGGTCGGGACCAGGTGGGTGGCGATGCGGGAATGACCGCGAAACAACGGATAGCGGCGACCGGCGGCCGCCACTGCCTTGGTCGTCCGACCGCGGACGCCCAACGTGGTTGCCCCTGCACCGGCGGAAGCCGGCGATGCTTCGGTGATATCAGTCATTTGTCCCAAACCTCGGTCTCTCGTCCGATCGACATGAACCTTCTGTACATCTTGCGGTAACGCCCCAGCCATCAAAATCGGCAACCACTAACACCTATTCGGCGAGAAATAGGCAAGCGATTGTGAAGAGATGATGTCGCGCCGGTTACAGCACGAAGCACACTGTGCGCTGCCCGCCCGAGACAACTGAGAGGAACACTGAGTTGTACTCATCTGTTGCAGAGTCTATCCACAATCGGCCATCCTCATAGGCAGTGAACAGAACCGTAGTTCTCGATTGCCGATGGTTGACCTTTACCGGTGCGGGGCGCGTTGTCGAGCTTCTTCTGCGCGGTTTCCGCCAGCAAGCACCGGACGATGACTGGACGTTGTGGGGACCACCCGCCGTCGCCTCTTTTTCCTGGAGTGGGGCACCCCTCATACCGACTGATACCCGGCCCAATGTGTGGCGGGGTCAACGCGATTGGCTTCGCGTACCTTCGGCCGATTTGGTCGTGTTCATGCACCAGCAGCGGCCATTGCGGCCCGTTCCCGCCCTGACCACAATTCTCGACACCACGCCCATCCAATTCGCCACCGGGAGGGCCGACCGGCTGGTGAAGACGCAGTTCTTGAAGCAGGCGGCGGCGATGTCACGGGGAATCCTCACCATCTCTGAGTTCGCCCGGACGTGCATCGTGGAGGAGCTGGGCGTCAATCCGGCGAAGATCGAGATTCTGCGGCTTCCCGCGGACACCGAACTGGCCGAGCAGGTGCTGGCCCGCCGGGCCCGGGCTCCTCGCCAGGAGGTGGCCCTCTACCTGGGGTTGTTCCTGCCCCACAAGAACCTGCCCCGCCTCATCGAGGCATTCGGGCGCACCACGTTTTGCGCCGACGGCGGCCGTTTACTCCTGGTGGGAGGAAAGGACCGGGCCGAGGGGCTCGACGCGTCGCTCAGCGAGGATCAACGGCGCTTTGTCGAGATCCGGGCCCGGGTCAGCCAGGACGAGGTGGAGGAACTGCTGGCCACGTCGCGGTTCTTGGTGCAACCGTCGCTGGTCGAGGGATTCGGCCTTCCGGTGTGGGAGGCGCTGGCGTCGGGCCTTCCGGTGTGTGTCAGCGACGGCGGATCGCTGCCCGAGATCACCTACGGCTTGGCGGAGCATTTCCCCGCCCGCTCGGTCGAAGCCATGACCGCCGCCATCGACGCCTGCGCGGCCCAGGCGCAGGCCATGGGCCCGGGGGATGACCGGCTTCTGTCCGAGCGCCTGCTGGCTGAGGCGCCAACGGTGGGGGAGTTCGCCGCCCAATTCGAGGGCATCGTGCGGCGCCATCTCGATGAGCTCGGGGCTCGCGGCCCCCGCGTGGGGCCCCGGGTGGGCCTGCGCCGGTAACGGCTACAGGACGTACGGGGCAACGAAGGCCAGGAACTCGCGGCGGAAACGCTCCTCGGAAAACTGGGTGGTCCACTGCCGAATGCGCTCGCTGTCCCAGCTGAGTGCCAATGCCTTGGTGATCGCCTCTTCCAGGTCGGCGGGCGTCGCTTCGGGAAACAGGACTCCCGTCTCCCCGTCTTTGATGGTGTCCAGGGCGCCGCCCTTGCCCAAGGCCACGACCGGGCAACCGGCCGCCTGCGCCTCCACCGGCACGATGCCAAAGTCCTCCTCACCGGGGAACAGTAGGGCGATGGCTTCGGACAGAAGCTCCCGGTACCGCGCGTCGTCGACATAACCGAGGAACTGAACGCTGGGCCCGGCCATGGCCCGCAGGCGCGCCTCGTCCGGTCCGCTGCCCGCCACCAGCAAGGGGTAGTTATTGGCCGTGCACACCCGTACCGCCAGGTCGAAGCGCTTGTACGGGATCAGCCGCCCGAACGCCAGGAAATACCGGCCGGGCAGTCGGGGGTTGTCACGGAAGGCGCCGACATCAACAGGGGGAAAGATGCACTGGGCATCGCGGTCGTAGGCCTGGCGAATGCGGTCGACCACGCAACTGGAAATCCCGGCGAACGCCGTGACGCCTTTGGCCGTGCGATTGTCCCAGTCCCGCACCGCAGGCAGGACGGCGTTGGCCACGGGGCGCATGGCCGGGCGCAACCGGTGCAGCTCCAGATCGGGGCGCCACGCCACCCGCATCGGGGTGTAGCAATAGCAGAGGTGGGGTCCCTGAAAGCGGAAGCCGGCCGCCTTGGTGGCGAAATGGCTGCTCGATATCAACACGTCGGTCTGGCGCAGTTTCACCGTGGACCAGGCCACGGCGATGACCGGCCCGTACCGGCGCCAACTCTCCCGCGCACCGGGCAGGTGGTCGGTCCACAGGCGCTCGACCACTTGGTCCTGCATCAGTTGCTTGACCAGCTTGGGATCGGCCACGGCGGTCAACAATCGACAGCCCGGGAGCGCCTGGACCATCGATTGCACGGTCTTGTCCGATCCGCCCAGTGCGGTCAACCATTCGTGGGCAATGAGCACTCGTTTGCCGGGCATCGGGGTGGCGGGCATCGGGGTGGCGGCTGCTGGGGTGGCGGTCACAACAGATCACTCGCCTCGTGGACGGGCCGCTGTGTCTCCCACCGGCGGTCCCGCCAGATGGCCATGAATTGGGGGACCATCAGGACCGAGTAGAACCATTCCGCCACCGCAATCCCGCCGATGGCGCCACCCGGGCCCCACAGGATTGCGCCCATCACGGCCAGCGTCACGGTGATCGGACCGACAAACGCCCGGGTCTTGAAGGCTTTGCTGGGATAG
>Ga0302325_10004781_pt1 | contig 31170 bp, 23 predicted proteins | sample Palsa_T0_2_FD_201948 | JGI IMG/M metagenome (GOLD analysis project Ga0302325, IMG submission 201948) | Peat permafrost microbial communities from Stordalen Mire near Abisko, Sweden - Palsa_T0_2 | ecosystem: Environmental > Terrestrial > Soil > Palsa > Peat permafrost | place: Sweden: Abisko... | reverse complement strand
GGCCGGCCGGCCGTCTTTGGGCTTCTTTTTCAGCAGCATCGACAGCATGAATTTGACGATCAGGCCGATGATAATGGCCATGGCGGTCAGGATACTGTCCCATAGTAAATCGGGCAATTGGTTGAACCGGGCTAAAAACTGATCCGGCATATCGATAAAAATTTTTGGCTTGCGCCCATAATTTTGGATTGTGCTTATAAGATACAAGGTTTAAGCCAATTTTTGCATTATTTAGGCTTTCGCCGGGGAGCAGGCAGGGGGGCGGACGCGGGCCGCCGGGGGGCTGGCACATGATTTTATGTAAGTGAACTATAAAGATTTTGTGCGATAGAGGTTTAGGTTAATGGACGCCATCCCGGGTCTCCGGGATGGCTTTATTCTGTCCCGTAAAATCAATAGCAATGTCAGCTACCCCTTATTTTTCTCATAAAGACATATTGCTGGCAGACCGTGACTATGAAAAGGCGGCTTCTTATGCCCACCTGGTTTATGTCAACGACCGCCAGCCGGGTATTTCACGGGTCAGGAAAGGGAAGGGATTCTATTATCTTTCCGGGGGTGGTCCGGTGAGGGAAAAGGCGGCGTTGGAGCGGATCCGCGGACTGGTCATCCCGCCCGCCTGGACAAAGGTGTGGATCTGTCCTGCCGCCAACGGCCATATCCAGGCCACGGGGATCGATGTCCGGGGACGCAAGCAATACCGTTATCATGCGTTATGGAATTCACTTCGCCGTGAAACGAAATTTCACCGGCTTTACGAATTTGGCAAGAATCTCCCCGTTATCCGCGGTAAAATGGAAGCCGACCTCCGGTCAAAGGGGCTGACGCGTGAAAAAGTGCTGGCCACCGTCATCAGTCTCATAGAAAGGACTTATATCCGTGTCGGCAGCAATGAATATGAAAAACTTTACGGCTCCTACGGCCTGACGACGATGAAAAATAAGCATGTCACCATTAACGGCGACAAAATGGTTTTTTCCTTTACCGGCAAGAAAGGCGTGCATCACGATATTACTTTACAGAATAAGCGACTGGCGCGGATGGTAGGGCAATGCCGGGATATCCCCGGCAAGGAATTATTCCAGTATTATGAAGAAGACGGCAGCCGGAAAAGCATCGACTCCGGTATGGTCAATCATTATATCAAGGATGCTGCGGGCGGTCTGGATTTCACCGCCAAGGATTTCCGGACCTGGGCTGGTTCGCTGCATGCTTTACAGGAATTCAGAATGGTTGGCGAAGCGGCAGATGCCGCGTGCTGTAAGAAAAATGTCGTTGCGGTGCTCGATGCAGTCAGCCGTCAGTTGGGGAATACCCGAACGGTATGCCGGAAATATTATGTGCATCCCGGTCTTATCCGGCTCTATGAAGAGAATAAGCTCGTTGACTATCTTGGGGAGACGGCCGGTAATGAAGAAGAGATATTAATGAAAATTTTGGCGTCCTATATCCGGACGACGCCCTTGATCGGGGGATAAAAAAGAGCCGGTCACGCGACCGGCCTTAAAGACCCCGTCCATCGGACGGGATCTGCCCCTCCCGAAAGCCAATACCGGTCAAGCTCTCCTGATAAGGCCAAGTATCAGTGAAATCACAGCCAGAACAATTAAGATGTGAATCAGTCCGCCTACACTGTATACAAAAACGCCGAGGAGCCATCCTATCAGAAGTATGACTGCTATCAGATAAAGTAAACCACTCATAAAAATAATTTTTAGTGCCAGGAATATTGTGTGTCGGTAAAGCATATTGAAAAATGCTTGCCAGTTTTTTTTACAACGGAGAAATGCCTTTAGCCGATCAAAATGGGGAACAATATCTACATTTTACCCCGCAATCTGGCATGATCTTATCAATATAAGAAGTATGAAGCACTCGAGGCCAGCGCTTTTCTGGAAGTCTATAAAGAAGGCGGCGATCGACTTTAACGATGATAACGCTTTTAAACTGGCGGCCAGCCTTTCCTATTCCATGATCTTTTCTATCGGCCCCTTGCTGATCGTTGTTATATCGCTTGCGGGCATTTTCTGGGGGCAGCAGGCGGTCGAGGGCAAGATTTACATGCAGATCAAAGACCTTGTCGGAAATGCGGCGGCATTGCAGATCCAGGACATCATTAAATATATTCAACAGTCCAGGCATACGATGACGGGCGCTGTCGTCGGCGGCATCGTCCTGATCATCGGCGCTACCGGGGTATTCACCGAAATCCAGGGGTCGATTAATTATATGTGGTCCATCCAGGCCAAGCCAAAAAAAGGCTGGTTGTATCTGCTGATCAGCCGATTGATCTCCTTTTCGCTGATCGTCGCCTTTGGCTTTATTTCCATGGTATCCCTGGTAGTCAATTCACTCATGGATCTGTTAAGCGATTACCTGGAGCATCACTTCTCTCACTCCACTGTATATTTCTTTTATGCGGTCAATGTGGTGCTTATCCTGGCCGTGGTCGTCCTTTTATTTATGATTATTTTCCGAATACTTCCCGATGCCATTATTGCCTGGAAGGATGCTTTTATCGGGGCAATATTTACCGGGGTGCTGTTCATGCTGGGTAAATTATTGATCAGTATTTACCTGGGGCATTCGAATATCGGGCTGATGTATGGCGCGGCTACGTCGATAATGGTCATCCTTATCTGGGTATATTACTCTTCGATCATTCTTTTTTTTGGGGCGGAATTTACCAAGGCGTATGCGACGCGGCATGGGGGCGGGATCAAGCCAAACGATAACGCGGTTTGTATTTTAAAAGGGGAATCGAGAGAACTGCCCTAAGACGCGCGCCTTTTGCTACCCTGCAGGCTGGCCTTTAGCTGCGAGAGCAGGTCTTTACCTTGCCGGTGTACGACTTTTAGGGTGGTTCCGGCCGGCTTGACGCCCTTGGCCTTCGCCTTGATCAGCTTCATTAGTTCATCGGTATAGGTATCCTTGTATTTAGCGATGTCGAATGGCCCGGACAACTGGTTGATGAGCTCGATGGCCATTTTCATTTCCGCTGGTTTGCCGCTTCCGGCCGGGATAGTCAGCTCATCCGTTGGCCGGATTTCCCGGGCCCAGCGGATACGGTTCAGCACCAGGATGTTTTCCATGGGCTTGACCAGGACCAGCCCCTCTTTGTTCCGCAGCACAAAGCTGCCAAAACCAACCTTCCCTGTTTTGTGCAAGGCATCGCGCAGCAGCGCATAGGCTTTTGCGCCCGACTTTTCCGGCTCGAGGTAATAGGGTGTTTCGTAATAGATGCCGTCGATTTCTTCCTCCTTCACAAATTCGTTGATCCCGATGATCTTCGATTTCTCCGGGCTGGCTTTTTCAAAATCTTCATCCGTCAGCACGATATAGCGGTCTTCCAGCTTGTATCCTTTGACGATATTTTCCCACGCAACTTCCTTACCGGTATTTTCATTGACCCGTTTGAATTTGATATTGGCGTGGTCTTTTTTGTCGAGCATGTCGAGGTCCAGCTCACTGTCCCGGACGGCGCTATACATTTTGATGGGGATGTTGACCAGGCCGAAGCCGATGGCTCCCGTCCATATCGATCGCATATTGTCAAGTTTTTAATTCCACAGTCCCCGGACCTGCGCCACGGGGATATTCATCAGCTCCCGGTATTTGGCCACCGTCCGCCGGGCGATGCTGTAGCCTTTTTCGGCGAGGATGGTCACCAACTGGCGATCCGTATAGGGCGCCTTTTTATTTTCGCCCTGGATCACTTCCTGGATAATATTCTGGATCACCTTGTTACTGATATTGTTGCCTTCCTGGTTAACGATCCCTTCCGTGAACAGATCCTTTAATAAGATAGTGCCGAATGGAGTTTCGGCGTACTTATTACAAGTCAGCCGGGAGACGGTCGAGATATCTACTTTCACCCTGTCGGCGATATCTTTTAGCTTCATGGGCTGGAGCAGGAGTATATCGCCGTATTTAAAGTACTCGTATTGCATGTCGACAATGGCCCGCATGATCTTTAGCATATTGGATTCACGCTGTTGGATGGCGTTTATGAACCATTGAGCGGAAGACAGCTTGCTGCGCAGGTATTGTTTAGCTGCTTTGTCGATAGAAGCGTTCTGCGCCGAGTGCTGTACCATTTCCGCCCAGGACTGGCTGATGTGCAGGTTTGAGGACCGTTGACGGTACAAGGCCAGCTCGAGGTTGTCACCTTCATCGAGGACTATAAAATCCGGCAGGATGGAAGGATTGGCCTGCAAGCCGTTTGTTTCCGGGTTAAAGGGCCGGGTGTTCAGGTGCGCCAGCAGGTTCAGCACGATACGGATCTCATCGTCTTCCAGACCCAGCTGTTTCTTTAGCTTGTCCAGGTTGCAGGTCCGCAGATCCTGGAAATGACCTTCCAGCAATTGGATAGCGGTCCGGACATCCGGGCGTTTGACATTCATATTCCTGAGTTGGAGCAGCATATATTCCTGTACGGTCCGGCAGCCTGCGCCCACCGGCTCCAGTTCCCGGATCACTTTGAGTGACTCTTCGAGCTCTTCCGGTTCGGTCCAGATTTTTCGTTTGAAAGAGATCTCCGAGGCCAGTTCATCGAGGTCCTGTTCGAGAAAGCCGTTCTCATTGATAGAATCGATCAGGAAATCCAGCATGGGCAGTTTTTCCTCCGGTATTTCCAGGAACCGGCATTGCCGTTTGAGCTCTTCCCTGAAATCCGTTACTTCAGCGATCGGCTTTTCCGGAACTTTTTCCGTATTGATGTAGTTGTTGTATTCCGTTTTGTAGTCTGGAATATCGTCGTATCCATACTCTTCCCAGTTCTGAAAATCCTGCACGCTTTCTTTGGAAAACTTATCCGCTGAGGCATCGTCGCCGGAAGACAATTCTTCCAGGGCGGGATTCTCGCTCAGCTCATCTTGTATCCGTTGTTCCAGTTCCAGGGTATTCAGGTGAAAAAGGTTCAATAATTCGATTTGCTGCGGGAGGATCGTATGTTGCTGCTTTTGCGTTTGAACTTGCTTCAGCATGGTACCCGGTTTTTGTGTAGTAAGAGTATGACAAATCAAAAGCCAGAATTTCAACAGCCTTTGATTGGACAAATGCGGGGTCGCGCTCATTTTTCGTGTGGAAAAAAGGATACGGTCTTGTGGAAAAAACGGAACAAATCTATTGAAAGACAGCGATTTCATCTATTCTGCAGAAAAGGCCGCCTAAGTGGGCTTATTTGAGCGGATTGGTCTGTATTTTGACATATCAGGGGTAATATGGTTGGAAACCCTAAAAGATCCCTGTTTCGTCGGTTGGTAAGAATAGTCGGGCGGACCCTGCTGACTATATTCGTCATCCTGCTCATCGTCTTTCTGCTTGTCCAGACCCCTTTTGTCCAGAATATCATCCGGGGGAAGGCCGAGGGCTATCTTTCCCGGAAGCTAAAGACAAGGGTGCGGATCGGGGATTTGCATATCGACCTGTTCCGGTCCGTGACCCTGAAGAATGTGTATATCGAGGACAGGCAACACGATACCCTGGTGTCGGCGGGGTTGATCGACGTGCAGATACGGATGCTGGCTTTGCTTCACAATGACCTGGATATCGGCAAGGTGGAGCTATCGGGGCTGACAGTGAAGATCGGGAGGAAGATGCCGGATACAAGCTTTAATTTTCAATTTATCGTCGATGCTTTTTCGGGGCCGCCGTCGGCGAAGCCGGGTACCTCAAGCGGTAAGCCCATGAAAATGGGGTTGAATGAGCTGGTGCTGGATAAGATCCGGTTTGTGTACAAGGATACGGTTACGGGGAATGATGTGGAAGTTTGGGTCGGGCATAGTTTGACCCGGTTGAGCGGGCTTGATTTGGACAGGCTCCGGTTCGATATTCCCGAGTTTGATTTGGATGGGATGGTGGCGCGGGTGCGGCAGGGAAAGCCGCTGGTGGCGAGTGCGGCGGCTATCGGGAGTAGTGGCGGCGGCAGTCCGCAGCTGAATATCGGCCACGTGAAGATCGAAAATAGTTCCGTCGCTTATGGAAATATAGTCAGCGCCCTGTTCATGCAGGCGCGGCTGGGCCGGCTGACAGCCGATGTGCGGGAGGTCGATCTCGATAAGGAGATCTTCCTGGCCAAGGCCATTCAGCTGGACAATACGGATATCCGGTATGACGACAATACGCAGAAAAAGCAAAAGGCGGGAATGGACTATGCGCATTTGGCGGTGCGTCAATTAAGCCTCGCGGGTTCCGACCTTCGCTATTCGCAGGACTCCATCAGCGGGACCGTCGCCAGCGGGGCGTTGAGCGAGCAGTCGGGGTTCCGGCTGATCCGGCTGCAAACCAACTTCTTTTATTCCAACCGGCGCGCGCTGTTAAAGGATCTTGTCTTACAGACACCCGGAACCCTGCTGCGCCGGGATGTTTCGCTGCAATATGATTCCATAGCGGGGATGGTGAAAACTCCCGCGCATACGCTGATCGATCTTGATCTGGCGGGAAGCAGGGTGCAGGTAAAGGATATCCTTACCTTTGCCCCTTTCCTGGCTTCACAGCCGGTTTTTCGTCATCCGGAAGAGGTCTGGGTCGTCAATGCAAGGGCGAAGGGCAGCTTCGATGTTCTGGATATCAGTGAGTTACAACTCAGCGGTATCCGCGATCTGCGACTTAACCTGGCCGGGGTGATCCGGCATCCATTTGACAGCCGGAGGATACAGGGGGATGTCAATTTTCGGAATCTTTCCGGCAGCAGGGCCGCGCTGGTCAGCCTGGCGCCGAAGGGAACGCTGCCTTCCAATATCACTATTCCTGCCCGGTTCGGTCTTCATGGACGCCTGGCGGGCAGCATGGATGCGATAAATACCGATTTCACGCTGAATACCTCGTCCGGGACGGTGATCGTAAAAGGATTTGCCCGGAATTTTCGGTCTGCTACCGGCGCCAGCTATGATCTCTCTTTGGCTACGCGGGCATTGAATCTTGGGACTATTTTGCAGGATAGTGCGCAATGGGGGGCCGTCACCGCCAATTTTACGCTGCAGGGTACGGGGCTGGATATCCATAGCGCTCATTCCAGGTTCACCGGGAAGATAGCTTCGGCTACATTCCGGCATTACCAGTACCATAATCTTTTGATCGCCGGATCGATTGCTGATCAGCAGGCTACACTGCAGTCGTCGATCAACAATACGGCGGTCCATTTCGAGCTGCAGGCTTCGGCCGATCTGTCGAATAAGTTCCCGGCGTTGAAATTGGACTGGCAGGTGGACACGTTGGACTTGCATGCCATGGGGCTGACGACGGATACTCTTCAATTCAAAGGGCATCTGGCTGCGCAGTTTGAAGATACCAATCCCGATTCGCTGCAAGGGTCATTTCGGGTCACTCAAATGAATTTGCTGCAGGGGCGGCGACATATCGTCACCGACAGCGTCATCCTGCTGGCGGCCCGGGAGGAAGATAGGGAGCATATCCAGCTGCATACGGAGATGGCCGATTTCGATCTCAATGGACATTATTTGTTAATGCAGCTACCTACGGCGCTGGAACATACCATCAATAATTACTATCAACTCCCGGGGTTTAAGGATACCGCTTTTACGCCAGAGGACTGGACGTTGCGGATGAAGCTGCGGACATCGCCGCTGGTGCTGGCATTCATGCCTTCGCTGAACGGGACCGATACGGTCGGTGGGGTGCTGACATATAACAGCGACCGCAACGATCTTCAACTTGCGCTGAGGACCCCGCGGGTGGTCTTTGGCACCCAATTCCTGCATGATGTCGACATTACTGCCGCCACCTCGGACAGCAGCCTTAGCTACAACATTACGCTGGCCGATGGACATGGCAGCGGGTTTTTGCTTTATAAAACGGCGGTCTATGGCGCTGTAGCGGATAACCATTTGACGACGACCCTTCTGCTGAAGGATAAGAAGGATAAAGACCGCTATCGTCTCGCCGGGTTGCTCGACCAGCAAAACAGCGCGATAAAATTTAGTTTCAATCCGGACAGTCTGCTGCTCAACTACGAGCGCTGGCAGGTAAGCCGCGATAACTTCATTCAATACGATTCCACCGGTGTCATCGTCCATGACTTCACCCTCAGCAACAATGGGGATTCCCTTTCGGTCAACAGCCGGGGGACTACCGGCGCGGCGCCCATCGACGTCCCCGGGACCGCCGGAGGCGTACCCCTCGACATCAGATTCGGCAATTTCCGGCTCAGTACCCTCAGCCGTTTGGCCAATCAGGATTCGGTGATCGCCGATGGTCTGCTGAACGGCACTGCCGAAGTTAAAAATGTGACGACGAATCCTGTTTTCACTACCGATCTGAAAATTCAAAACCTGACCTATAAGACCGACTCGTTAGGTGATCTTAGCGTGAAGGTCAACAACGAAAAAGCCAATGCCTTCACCGCCGATATCGGGCTGCAGGGAAAGAACAACGATATCGCCATTTCCGGCGACTATTATACCGGCGAAAGCAAAATGGACCTCAAGCTCGATCTCCGGCGGATCAACCTGGCGGCCTTTACTCACGCCGCGGAAGGCGTTATCGATCAGATGAAAGGCTCTTTGATGGGCAAATTTACCATCCAGGGAACGATCGATAAGCCCGTAGTCCGCGGAAATCTTTATTTTGACAGCGCTGTGATCACGCCGACCATTTCCGGCGAAGCGCTCGACGTGTCGAAAGACCGGATTGCCTTTGATGAGGAAGGTTTCAACTTCGACCAGTTTACGCTCAGGGACTCCGCCGGCAATAAGCTGATCCTCGACGGGAATGTATTTACCAAGGATTATCACAGCTACGGTTTTGACCTTTCCCTCAATGCCCAGAACTTCCGGATGATCAACGCGCCAGAATCCGGTACCCGGCAATTCTATGGTCAGCTCAATCTGGACGCGGCCATCAATCTCGAAGGGAAAATGGATGCTCCGGTAGTCGACGGGGACATCCGGGTAAACAAACTAACCGATTTCTTCTATGTTTTGCCAGCTAACGACCCGGAGGTCAGCGACCGCATGGGCGTGGTCCGTTTCGTCGATCACCGTACCGGCGATACGGTCATCCAAAAAAAGGTATTGGCGCTGCAAGCCAAAAATACCGAGATAAAAGGGCTCGACGTGAGTCTGAACCTGCTCACCGATACCAGTGCAGTCCTGAATGTCGTCATCGACCCGCGTAGCGGGGACGCGCTCAATGTTCGCGGCCGGAGCAATCTCGTCTTTCAGTTGGAGAAAAGCGGTAAAATGGATCTCACAGGTTCTTATGAGGTCAATGGCGGTTACTATAGCCTTTCCCTGAGCGTGCTCAAGCGCAAGTTCGTTATCGATCCAGGCAGTGTCATCACGTGGACCGGCGACCCCACCATCGCCACCGTGAACCTGACCGCCTCTTATACGGAAGTGACTCCTTCCATCGATCTCGTATCCAACGTGATCTCCGATCTTCCCTCCCTTGATCAAGATAAATTCCGGCAGAAATTACCCTTCCTCGTTACGCTTAAATTGGAAGGGGATCTGCTCAAACCGGTGATCACCTTCGATATTTCGCTGCCAACCACGGTGCTGACGCTCTATCCCGAAGTCGACCAGCGACTCACCCAGCTGCGGACCCAACAGTCGGAAATGAATGAACAGGTCTTTGCGCTGCTGCTGCTCGGCCGGTTCGTCGGGGAAGATCCGCTTACTTCCGATGATGGCGGTGGGTCCAGCCTGGGGAACCTGGCTTTTTCCAGTGCTGCGCAGATCCTCACCAACCAGATGGACCAGGTTGCCGCCAGCCTGATCAAGCAGGTGCAAATCCACTTCGATCTCAACGACCAGCAGGACTGGAGTACGGGCAAGGAGATCGACTATACCGAACTGGACGTTACCGTTTCCAAACACCTGATGGAAGACCGGCTGCAGGTAAGCGTAGGCAGCAGCTTTGACGTCGTAGGCACCGGCGCGCCAAACCAGGCTCCCTCGAATCTGGCTGGCGATGTCGGCGCGGCCTATAAGCTAACGAAGGATGGCCGCTATCTCGTCCGCGCCTATCGACAGAACCAATACGAAGCCGTAGTGACAGGGCAGGTAATAGAGACGGGCGTGGGTTTTATCTTTACCTTTAATTACGATAAATTCAAGGAGATCTGGCACCGGGCCAAGGGCGATACCATCGAATCAAGAAAAACATCAAACTCCAGTACAACTTCTCAATGATGACAGGTTTTCGACGCACGCTGCGGCTTTTTATACCGCCGGGACTCTTGTTAACGGTCCTGGCTTCCTGTCATGAATCTAAATACCTGGCGGCAAACCAAACACTATATACGGCTAATAAGACCCAGATCCAGAGCTCGCTGCCCCTGACAAAAAAAGAGCAAAAGAAATGGAGCGAGGATATGCAAGGGTATCTCCGGCCACACCTCAATAGCAAGATCCTTGGGATACGCCTGAAACTGTGGATCTACAACATCGCCGGAAAAACAACCAAGAAAAAAGGCTTCACGCACTGGCTGAAATATAAGATAGGAGAGCCGCCCGTCCTGGCAACAACCGCGATCCTTCAAAATAACGCGCAGGTATTACAAAGTCACCTTGAAAACAAGGGGTTTTTTCACGACACTGTTGTTGTCACCACTTTCGTCAAGGATAGTCATCTAACCGCAACCTATACGGGCCAGGTAGGCCCGCGCTACACCATCGGGAAGATCAATTACCCCGATGACTCCGACGAGGTCAGCAACCTTATCGATACGCTGCAACGACGCTCACTGCTGGAAAAAGGGAGTTTTTATGACCTCGAGACGATCAAGGAAGAACGTGTTCGCATCGATAGCCGGCTCAAGAATCGCGGCTTTTATTATTTTACTCCCGACTACCTCATCGTCGACCTCGACACGGCTGTTGGCAACCACCAGGTGGATATGTTCATGCGGTTGAAGGATGAGATGCCCGATCCGGCCCGCGAGGTCTATCACATCGGCACGATCACGGCTTATGTTAGTTCCGCCAACCGGGCCGATACCAGTCGCAAGAACAGCTATATTACCCCGGAAGGTTATCATATCGTGGATCCCGCCCAATATCTGCGACCCACTGTTTTCAGCAAGACACTACTGATCAAACCCAATGACGTCTATAAGCTGGACGATCACAACTCGTCGCTCAGCAGGCTCGTGAGTCTGGGCGTCTTTCAGTTCGTAAAAGCCCGTTTTGAACCGGCTTCCACCGCCGACACAAATAGTAAGCTGAATCTCTATTACTATCTGACCCCCACGCAGAAAAAGCAGTTTCGATTCGAGGTTACGGCGCTCACGCGCAGCGATAACACCACAGGCACTGACGTGGCCCTGAACTGGAGGCACCGCAATCTCTTCCGCGGCGCGGCATTGTTGAACATTCGACTTTACGCTGGTCTCGAAGGACAATCCGTGAGTACAACGGAAAAATCGCTTACCCGCCGTAGCGGGGTAGATGCAAGTCTCACTATTCCGACCATCCTGTCGCCCTTCAATCTGAACACGAGCGGCAGATTCGTGCCGAAGACCAAGATCGAGGCGGACTATGATATCTATGAGAACAACTCGTTGTATACCCTCACCTCTTCGCGCGTCAGCTTTGGCTACCAATTCAAGAACAGTCTCACCACCGAGAACGGCTTCACCGTACTGGGTATCAGTTATGTCCGGCCTTCCAAGATTACGGATAGTTTCCAGGTGTCCATCAATGAGAACAAGAATCTCTACTATGCCATCGAGCCGCAGTTTATCATCGGTCCTTCATGGAACTTCAACTATAACTCGCGGCTCGATCCGCGTAACGCCTTACGGACAAGCAATATTCGGTTCAATGCGAATGTCGACTTTTCCAACAATCTCCTCGGAATTTCTACCGGCGCCAATGTCAATAAGACCGGCCAGCAGAAGGAGATCTTCGGCGTGCCATTCGCCCAATATATGCGGTTCGAAGCCGACTTCCGTCATTATCTGAGTTTCAGCAAGTATACCATGCTTGTCACGCGTGCCGATGCCGGCGTCGGCATTTCGTATGGGAACAGCGTCAGCCTTCCCTACTCCAAGGCTTTCTTTGCCGGTGGGACGAATGACATCCGCGCCTTCCGCGCCCGCGCTCTCGGACCAGGCAAATATTATGGCGGCGATCCCAATACGGATGCGTTCCTTCCTGACCAGCCCGGAGACGTAAAATTGGAGGGCAATATCGAATACCGGGCAAAACTATTCGGCCTCGTCCGCTGGGCCATCTTCACCGACTTCGGTAATGTTTGGACGCTACGCACTGATACTGCCCGGCCGGGCGCCGTTTTCACGTCCGGCTTCCTCAATGATTTCGCCGTGGGAGCCGGTACCGGCCTACGCTTTGATCTTACCATCCTGGTCCTTCGCGTTGACATCGCGGTACCCCTCCGGGCTCCCTGGACGACTCAAGGCTCCAAGTGGAACTTCAAGGACGCTACAGATATCAGCGATATGGTGCTCAACCTGGCCATCGGCTATCCCTTCTGAGGATGGGATTGTTGACAAAAGGGGAAAGATTTCCCCTTTTGCGCGGGGCTCCGGCCGCTGCTCGCCTGCGGAGGCATGGCATCGGAGGCATGGCATCATTTTTTTATCCCTGCTGTTGGAAACAATTTTATTAACGGTTAAAAAAATGCAATATGAACGATCAAAAAAATAAGCAGCAGCAGCCTCATCAGGAGAACAAACAGGACAACAAACAGGATCACAAACAAGATCACAAACAGGACCACGATCAAAAAGGGCAGCATTCGTCTTCCACTCCACAGAACTCCCAGGCTCAATCAAAAACCGGCACCCAGCACAAATCAAATGCGCAGGATTCGGATGAGGAGACAAAAAAAGGGGGGATGAATAAACCCGGTCAACAGGATAAAAAGACAGAAATCGACGATAATCCCGATGAAACAAAAAAGAAGATCCCGAATATGCAAAACAAGCATTAATCCGGAAAAAAAGATGACCCGGACTGCCGCAATTCGGCCCTTATCTTGACTGGGCTCCGCCTAGTTGGCCGGGTAATCTCTTTGCTAAATAGGCCCGCCTCGTAACAAAGGGGCGGGCTATTTCAATATACCATTATGATCAATACAACAGACTTTCAGGAGCTCGAAGTCTCACTGCCGGGCGACTGGCTTAGAAAAGACAATGGTGACACTTATTCTTTTTCAACCGATAAAATGGAACTATCGGATGAACGCCTCTTTCGGGAGCTCTATGTCCGGCATCCGGATGGTAAGCCGGAGGCTTTGCGTTATGCGTTGACCATCGAGGCGGACTATTGTGGTATCCTCCTCAACGAGGATGAGTTTATCGTTCGACGGCTGGCCAAGTATAGTGATGGTTCAGCCTTTATGGAATGGGAAGACACGGCCGGAGGGCGGATCGTTTTTGAAAGACTGCCGGATGCCACTGTAGAAAGAACCCCGTAGAAACGGGGCCCCATGTTCTTCTTTCAGGTTTATTGACCCAAACAAGGTTTAAAAAACTATGCCAAAAAACTGTATTGTTGCTGTGCAATATTTTCCTCAAAATACCCAGTCCGGTCAAAACCGGCCTGCTGCCGGGTTTGGCGGCTTCCAGGAGCTTTACCTTTATTTTTCCGCTGATAATGAAACTTTCCGGTCTGCTCTATAGGGTCTTATCCTTATTCCCGCCGAACTGGTATTGAATTTGAAAAAGATGTTAAAATTGTTTTGTATGCTGAATCTATCGGATCTGCGGTTTCTGCAGGAAAAAATACAAGATTTGAAACATGCCATTTTCTTTAGTGAGAATACGTCCCTGCTAAGGATGGCTACGACAGTTATCTCTATTTCAAAAGTGGACGAATTGGGGCAGATGTGGTTTTTTATCCCCCGTCCGCAACAGGCTTTACATGAATTCGACCGCGAATTTCCCGTCAGGTTGGAATTCTTTAAAAAAGGAAGACAATTCTTTTTGCATGTCTCGGGAAAGGCCTTTATCGTTACCGATCCGGAAGAGGTCAATAGCCTGGTACACGATGACATCCGGAAACTGACGAGCAATCAGCTGGTATTGATAAAGGTGAGGATGTTGAAAGCGGATTATTTCGAGAGCACCGGCGACCTGGCGAATGCCACTGGTTGGTGGCGGGATCTGCGTACGCAGTTATCCGCGTGGCTATTTAATACCCGCCGGGGTTACAGACCATATTATTTCGCCGATCCGCCGGTGCCGATGCTGGCCCCGATGGCTTAGCGGGGTGGCATAGCTTTTGAGTCCATTATGGATATCAAATCGCTAAATATGAAAAGCTTATCAATGTATTTCGCTATCGGTGCTCTTTCGTTTGGCTGTTTTAGTTGCAACAACAGTAACCCGGCGGATAGCGCCCAGGCAGCAAAAGATTCCAATATGACTAAAATGGATAGCGCCGGAACGGCAGACAGCAGCAGCAAGGCTATTCCCTCAACGGTATCGAAGGCAGATCAGAATTTTGCCGTCAACACGGCTATTGGCGGCATGACGGAGATCCAGGCGGGTCAGCTGGCGGAGCAGAAGGGGATGTCCAAAGATGTAAAAGATTATGGGGCCATGCTGGTCAAAGATCATACGGAAGCCGCCGATAAATTGAAGGCCATTGCCACCCAGAAAAATATCACGCTGCCCTCTGCTCTGACGCCGGATGCGCAGAAGAATATCGACGATCTGCAAAAAGAGGATGGGAAAAAATTCGACAAGGACTTTTTGTCGATGATGGTGTCCGATCATAAAAAGGTGATCAGCGCTTTCGAGGACGAGTCGAAAAATGGGTCCGATGCCGATATCCGGGCTTTTGCCGACAGTACACTTCACACTCTGCATAAACACTTGGATAAGGCGGAAAAATGCGAAAAGATGATGAGTAAGATGTAATTGATTGATCAAATACCAACGAACCTTACCCAATGAACGGCGGGCAGGAATTTATTCCTGCCCGTTTTGTTTTGCGCGGGGGATCACGCACCGGCTGCTTCGCGGGGCGTGGGATCCCGCACCGGCTGGCTCGCGATGGGGGTTTAAAAATTTTTGGAAACCAAAAGGTTTCCTATATTTGTAACGAAATGGTTGCATAATTTTCATCCAAAATTGTTTGTTATGTCAGAGGAAACTTTTACAATGTCGGATATGGACGGGGCTTTTTATGGTAATGGGGTTCGTTTTGAACGTATCCTGGATCATCCCGTCGAAAAAGTTTGGGACGCGTTGACAAAACCGGACGCGCTGTCGGCCTGGTTGGCCCCCGCCCGGGTAGAGGCTGGGGTTGGTGGGGAGATCATCCTGGAAACGAAAGGCGGGCCTAGTGGGGGCAAGATCCTGGAATGGAAGGAGAATACCTTGCTGGAATATGGCTGGTTTGGGGATTCGATAGTGCGGTGGGAGTTGTTACGGGAGGGCGCCGGTCGTTGCCGGCTCATTTTTACTTGTCGCCTGTTGCCGGAATCCCTGTTGCAAGGGGCATCTGTAGGATGGCATTTTCACCTGGATGCGCTGGCCTTGTCCTTAAAGGGGAAGAGAATGAATGGAGGATCGGGATGGTATGGTTATGCGGTGGCGCACTGGGAAGATATTTCGCGGGCGGCTGCGGCGCGATATGGGCAACGGCTGCGGGAATTGGGCAATAAAGGCCCGGCGCCCGCACCCTTTATCATCGAAAGGACGTTCAATGCGCCGGTAAAGCGGGTCTGGAAAGCCTTGACCGATAGCGAGGAAATCGGGCGCTGGAGCTTTACGATCACCGGTTTCAAGCCGGAGCCAGGCCATGACTTTAGCTTTTATGGCGAGACAGAAACCAAGCGTTATCTGCATTTTTGCCGGATCACGGAAGTTATCCCGGAGCGCAAGCTGGTTTATAGTTGGCGGTATGAGGATATCATTGGCATCTCTTATGTCAGCTTCGAGCTTTTTCCCGAGGGGGACAAGACCCGGCTGCGGCTGACGCATGAAGGGCTGGAGAATCTGGCGCATGCGGGGCATGATTTTGTCCGCAGCAACTTTGAAGCCGGGTGGACGGCGATCCTTGACAAGGGGCTTGCGCCGCTATTTCCCGGGTAGGGCTTGCGCCTATTCTGACCGCAGGCTATTGACCGGGTTGGCACGGGCGGCCATGATCGCTTTTCCGCCGACCGTGAGCATCGCAATCCCTATCGCCAGTGCGCCGGCGGCCAGGAATATCCAGATGCCGATAGCCATGTGGTACGCGAAGCCTTGCAGCCAGCGGCTCATGATATACCAGGTCAGCGGTGTGCTGATCAGGACGGATAGGACGACCAACTTCACCAGGTCCTTCGATACCAGCAGGACGATTCCTGTAACGTTTGCCCCCAGCACTTTCCGGATGCCGATTTCCTTTCTCCGCTGACCGATGCTGAAGGTGACCAGTCCGAACAGTCCGAGGCAGGCGATGATGATAGCGATCGTTGTGAAGATCAGCAGGAGGCTGCCCTGCTTCCGTTCTGCGGCATACTGACGCGAGAAATTTTCATCGAGGAAATGGTATCCGAACGGAGAGGCGGGATCGAAGCGGTGATACACTTCGGCGATATACTTCAATGCCTGCGCCGTGCGTTGCGGTTTTACGCGGACATAGACATTGTCTTCCTCGTCGAGTTCAGGTGGCATTTCCAGCACCAATGGCTGGATCTTATGTTGAAGGGAATAGATATTGAAATCTTTCATAACGCCGATAATAGTAGCCATGCCCAATTTTCCTTCGGGGCCGATCGGCAGTTGTAGTCGTTTGCCCACGCCTTCGGTCCAGCCCAGTTCCTTTATAAACGTCTCGTTCACCAGCACCGAGCTGAAGGGATCGGTTGGCCTTGTTGCCGAAAAATTCCGGCCGGACTTTAGTCCGATCTGCAGTGCTGGCAGGTAGTCGGCATCGACATAGAAGTTTTGCACTTGTTTACCTTCGGTGGAGATGGCTCCGTTCTGCTCGAAATGGACGGGGAAGGTACCGATATAGTTATTGCCAATGGGTATGCCGGCTGCGGCCGCGGCTTCCACGGAAGGGTCCTGTTGCAGCTGGGTCTTCAGTTCTTCTATATGCTGACGCACGGCGGGGTTGTGAAGATGGAAGGTCAGCACCTGGTCTTTATTAAAACCCAGGTCTTTTTTCTGCATATACTGTAGCTGCAGGTAGATGATAGCCGAACCGGCTATCAAAAAGATGGTAATGACGAATTGGAAGGTGACGAGCGACTTGCGGAACAGGATCGTATTTGATTGATTGCCCTGCTGCCCTTTCAGTGAGGGTATTGTACGGAATCCCGACAGGAACAGGGCGGGGTACAGGCCTCCTGCCAGTCCTATCAGGATGGTCAGCCCTGCGAGGACCGCCAGGGTTGGCATCAGCCCGTAGCTGTCGATGGTCAGCGTCTTGCCCGACAGCTGATTGAAGGCGGGCAGGAGCGCATAGCTCAGGAAGGCGGCGATGGTTGCGGCCAGCAATGCAAACAGGACCGACTCGGTCAGGAACATGACCATCAGCTGTTTGCGGCCGGAGCCGATCACTTTCCGCACCCCGATCTCTTTCATCCGGGCCGATGATCGCGCCGTTGCGAGGTTGACGTAGTTGATAACGGCGATGCCTAGTACCAGCAGCGCTACCGCCGCGAAGAGCCAGATATACCGGATATCGCCGTTACGGCTGATCTCATAGTCGAGGGCAGAATGCAGATGGATCGAGGTCAGCGGCTGCAGGTCCATCCGGTACTGCGCGCCTTTTCCCAGCGGCTTTTTCAGGTAGCGGTCAAAGAATCCAGGCAACCTCGATTCAAGCCGGCGGAGGTCGGCGTCAGGACGCAGGAGCACGTAGGTATACAGGTAAGAGTTAAGCCAATTGTCGGTGGCAGGAGGGGGCATGGCCCGCAGTGCGCTGAAGTGCAGGTGGGAGTTTTCAGGCTGGTCTTCGATGACTCCGGTCACCTGGCTGGGAACGTCATGTTCGATGGTCACGGATTTGTTCAGGGCGTCTTCGGCATTACCAAACAGTTTCTCTGCCAGTGTCCGGGTGAGCACGATGGAGTGCGGCGTCGCCAGGGCGTTCACCGGGTCGCCATAGAGAAAAGGAAAGCGGAATACCGTCAGCAGGGAGTTATCCGCCATCATCATGTCGCCTGCTTCTATCTTCCGGTCGCCATAGACCAGGGTGCCACCGCCTTCGGCGTCGACGCGTGCAGCGGCTTCTATCTCGGGATAATCCTTTTGCAGTGCGGGACCGAAGGTCGCCGGCGTGATGGCCAACTTAAAGCTGCCGCCTGACCATGTACCGGTATGGGTTACCCGATAAATGCGGTTTGCATTCGCCGAAGACCGGTCATAGCTTAGCTCGTCGGCTATATAAAGCGACATCAGCCAGAACACGGACAGACCGATCGCCAGGCCGGCTATATTGATAGCGGAATAAACTTTATTTTTTTGCAGGTTGCGCCAGGCGATGCGTAGATAGCTTTTTAACATGCCACTTGTACTGCGCGTTTAATGCCAGCAGTATAATGCGTTAATGTACAGCTTTTTAGCGAATTATGGCCGCGTTTGGATAGTTCATTTACGTTACAGTGGTTGTTCGATTTCGATACAGCGCATTTTATTCCCATTTATAGGCTTCAACAATAACGTCACATACCGCCTTGCAATACTTTTCTTCCATTATGCCTAACTTTTTTTTCAGCCTTGACTTGTCAACTCCTCTTATTTGATCCACCATCAGTTGGCCAGCAGTACCTTTGAAAAGGCAGTTTACCCGTGTCGGATAGCTCCGAATAGTTGTTGTCATTGGAACAACAGTTATCGTATTTAAGTATTTATTGATTGGTTCGGGAGATACAACCAAACATGGCCTGGTTTTCTTTATTTCGCTGCCTTTTGTTGGGTCCAGCTCAATTAGCCAAACTTCAAACCTGTTAATTACTGCCATTCCCATTCACTTTTATCTGCTTCGTTCTGAAGGCCTCCAAACACATCGTTTTCGGGTTTTTCACCAGATGCTATTGCTTTGGCAAACAGCATATTCCATTGTTCCCTGGGAGGAACAGATCTTTCGGGTTTTATCATTATCCCGTCTTTTTCTATACTAAGCTCTATCGCGCCCTTGTCCAGGTCAAATTGCTTAATCAGATTTTTAGGGATACGAACACCCATCGAGTTTCCAATAGGGATCAGCTTTGCGTGCATAAATGTAATTATTATGTAATTACAAAGTTACCAAGCAATTTCAATATTTCCAAATTAGCTCCGGCGAGATTTTTCATCGGCTAATTTTGCAACGGGGGGCTGCAAAATCATTGTCTTTTATTGAAAACCTTTTGGGTATTGCTTATTGTAGGGTGTTGCGTCCTGGAATGCTTTTGCAAACGCCAGCAGCGTCGCTTCGTTGTAGAGTTGCCCGATGAAACTGATGCTGCCCGGTGTTCCATCGGGGTGGTAGCCGACCGGAAGGGTGATGGATGGATGTCCTGTCAGGTTGGTGATGGCGAGCTGATCTCCTGTTTCCGGTGGTGCGATAAGGATATCATACTGACTGAGGAAGGGATCTATCTTTTGCATGATAACGGTCCGCATCCGGCAGGCGTTGATGTATTCCACGGCGGGGACGAAGCGGGCGGTGCGGAAGGTATTTGGCCAGCGGTCCTTATTTTGCTGCACCATTTCATCGTCCCGGTTGCTGCGGGTCAGCTTGTCAAAGGCTGCCGCCGACTCTACTCCGATGATAAGGGAAAGAATATCGTTGCCATGCAGGTCTTCCGGGAAATCCACCGGGATCAGCGTTGCCCCCATTTTTTTCAGGATGAGCAGGGTTTGTTTTTCCGGGCTGTTATCATTCAGTGAATCGATGTAATTGCGGGTATAGGCTATCTTTAGCCGGGAGAGGTTGATTTTACCGGTATAGTTGAAAGGCATCGTCCTCGAGGAGGCATCTGTGCTGTCTCCGCCATGGATATAGGCAAATACCAGGGCGGCGTCGGCTGCGCTGCGGCAGATAGGCCCGATTTTATCGGAGCTCCAGCACAAGGCCATACAGCCGGTGCGGGCGACGCTGCCAAAAGTAGGGCGCAGGCCCGTAGTGCCGCAGCGCATGGAGGGATCTACGATGGAGCCATACGTTTCAGTGCCAATGGCAAAAGGCACCAGACCTGCTGCTGTAGCCGATGCGGAGCCGGCCGAGCTGCCGCCCGATCCGACTGCCGGGTTCCAGGGGTTGCGGGTGAGGCCGCCAAACCAGACATCGTCTTCTGCCAGTTCGCCGAGTGATAGCTTCGCTACCAGTACCGCGCCGGCTTTTGCCAGGCGGTCGGCTACATAGGCGTTCCGGTTGATCACCTGGTCTTTATAGGGTGGTGTGCCCCAGGTCGTATGCGTACCTTTTACGGCAAAGAGGTCTTTGATCCCATAGGGGATGCCCTGGAGCGGGCTTCGGTAGATCCCGCGGGCCAGGTCGGCATCGGCCCGGCGGGCCTGCGCCAGCGCGCTATCCTCCGTCAGCTCGATCACGCAATGCAGTATCGGGCTATATTTCTTTAGCCGTTCCAGAAAGAAGGTCGTCAGCTCTACCGAGCTGATCTTTTTTCTGCTGACCAGCGATGCGAGTTCGTATAGAGAATACCAGGCCAGGTCGTTCCGGTTGGCCGGCAGGCTTACTTCCGATGGGATCGCCCATTGTATTGGTCGCTGCTGCCGTTCGTACGGCGTCCCTGGCAGCAGGGGGGTAAATGCAAGGGATAAGGGGATCTCGTTGGAAAGGTCCTGGCTATGCAAATATTGGTAGAGCCGGCGGTGATCTTCCAGCCCGCTAAGGATCGAGTCGCGTTTGACGGTTGTAAACTGAAGGTCGGATAGTTTTTCTGCGGAGATGAGGTCGGGGATACCGATGGAATCCTGTGCGGCCAGCGACCCGGTGATAAGCAGCAGGGACAGGAGGGGAATGTATCGGGTGGGGAGATGCATAGTTAGTGTTTGGGGGCATAATTTAGTGAAAAAAGCGGTGCGGCAGGACTAAAAAGCCGTGCGGCCGGACTAATAAAAACCGGAGTGTCCTGTAACATTGTTATTTTCTTTCCGTCATTGTCTATAAGCATGTCAATCGAAGTCTTCAAAGAGCGCATTTTGCCGATGAAAGACAAACTCTTCCGGTTTGCCTTCCGCCTGTTACAGAATGTACAGGAAGCTGAAGATGCGATACAGGATGTCATGGCCGGTATCTGGGCGCGGCGGGAGGAATGGGGGCAATGGAAAAACATGGAGGCTTATTGTATGACGGCTACCCGGAACAATTGTCTCGACAGGATCCGCAAGCGTCATATCCGGCGGGAACAGGAAAAGGAAAACCGGCCGGGCGGCAGCCCGGCGCAGGATCCATATGAAAAAATGATGAACAAGGAAATGACCTATCGTATTCGCCAGTGTATGGCGACACTTCCGGAGAACCAGCAGCTGGTCATCCAGCTCCGGGAGATCGAGGGCTTTAGCTATAGTGAGATAGCCGAGGTTCTGAGCATCAGCCTGGATCAGGTAAAGGTGAACCTGTTCCGGGGGCGGAATGCGATTAAAAAATCGATCATTAAAGAAGAGGAGGACGTATGGAACAAGAGGAAATAAAGACCCTGCTGGAAAAATACTGGCGGGCGGAGACGAGCCTGGAGGAGGAGAAGCGGCTGGCCGATTATTTCCGTCAGGCGGAAACAGGTCCGGACCTTGAGCCGATGCGCGCGTTGTTCGGGTGGAGGGAGGAAGAGGCACAGGTCAGGCCGGGTGAGGATTTTGACGACCGGATGCTGCGGCGGATATTGGCGGAGGGTGATGGGGGGGCCGGGGAGGCTGCGTCGGGGAAGGTTTATCCGGGGAAGGCTGCGTTGGGGAAACTGGTTTTTCCTTTCCGTTTTGCGGCGGCCGCCGCGATCATTCTATGTATCGGGATCAGTTTTTTGCTGGTGGTCACTGCTCCGTCGGGGGCGCCGCCTGCGGCTGTGGCGACCGTTACCCCGCCGCGGACCGGAACAACTATTAGCCCACCGGGGCCCGGGACAGTCATCAAGGATACTTATTCCGATCCGCGGCTGGCCCTGGCGACTGTCCGCCGTGCCCTGCTGATGGCTTCGGCGCGGATCAATGAGGGGCAGCGGATCACACAAAAAAATATAACCCGTCTCCATAACAGCTGGCAGGCAGTTATCGGGGACTGATTGGCAGCCTGTCTAAAAAAAATGAATATGACTTTGAATCTATCCAAACTCCGTCAATGGGTGTTCGTTGTGCCGCTGCTGTTGCTTAGTACCGGCAGTTTCGCCCAGGACGATGCCATCGGCAAATTTTTTGGGAAATACCTGGATGACAGCCGGTTCACCGTTGTCAACGTCAGCCCGAAGATGTTCCGGCTGCTCGCGAAAGTCAACTGGGATAGCGTCGGTCCCGATCTTAAGCAGACGATCACCAAATTGCAAAGCCTGCGTATCCTGAGTACATCGACAACGCCCGGCGTCTTTTATAAGGAAGCGCTGGAGCGTATCGACAGGAAAGAATATGAAGAGCTTATTACCGTCCGCAGTAACAAGGACAATGTTCATTTCCTGATCAAGGAGAGCGGGAATACCATCCACGAGCTGCTGATGATCTCCGTTGAAGAGAATGAGTTTACGCTGGTGAGCTTTGTGGGCGACATAGACCTGGACAAACTTTCCCGTCTGTCTTCCGATTTGGGTATAAAGGGAATGGAAAATTTGAAAAATGTAAAACGAAAATAAATATGAAAAAGTTTATTGCTCCCCTGCTGATTTTGTTGATCTCCTGCGGTGCTGATGCCCAGGAAACCCATCTTGACCAGTTCTACCGGAAATATAATTCAGGCGGCGCCGAATCCAGTGTGGGATCGATCAACCTGTCCCTGCTCCTCAATATCAGCAGCCCGGATTCAACGGATGGCTGGTGGCATAGGGTTTCGATGTGCCGGTTCCTGACGATCGATAAGGAAAAAACACCCCGGGCGGGTCAGGAGTGGGATGAGCTGACCCAATCCCTGCGGGATGACCATTTTGAAGAATGGATGTCCGTTCGTCATGGTAAGGAGAATTTTCGCCTGATGGCCAAGGATCGGAAGGATGGCCAGGAAGATGTTGTCTGTGTAGCCATTGACCAACATGGAAGTGGTGTTTTTATCCACCTTCGTGGCCGGTTTTCGGCGGCCGATAAAGCCCGCATTGAAGCTGCGGTGCAGGATCGGCAGGACTGAGCAGTAGCTTGATAAATGTCAAAAATTGAGGATTATAAGTGTTTTTACTTATCTCCAATCCTTTATATCATAGACAATTCTCTTATCTTGTCCTTAAGTTAAAGACCTGAATTTGGCATCCGCCGGTAGCATCCCTTTTTGACCTGTCTCGCGCTATTGATAACTTAATGACAACAATTTATGATCAGGATTTTATTAGCTGATGATTATACGATCATCAGAAAGGGTGTTAGGCAGATTCTAACGCAGGCATATCCGAATGCAGAGATCGAGGAGGTGGAGGAAGGAGAGGAGTGGACGGACAAGTTGAGGGACAGTTCCTGGGATATGATCATATCAGACCTGCCCCGGTCTGACCGGGGAGGCTTCGATGCCCTGCAGCAGATCCGGCAGGACTTTCCTGCTTTGCCGGTGCTGATCCTGAGTTTATATACCAGGGAATATCATGCGTTCCGGGCTTTGCAGGCGGGCGCGTCCGGCTATCTGGGGAAGGATGCCGCCCCCGATGAGCTCTTGTGGGCTGTCCGGCAGATCCTGGCCGGCAAAAAATATATCGCTATCCCGAAAGATAATTGATTGAGCGGGGTTATATTAGCGAATGAAAACAGCTAACGATTCCCGCAGAAACTTCTTAAAAAAGGGGCTGATATCAGCAGCCGGATTTTATATTGTTCCACGCCACGTTTTAGGGGGGGTCGGCTATACGGCTCCAAGTGACAAGCTGATTATCGGGTCGGTTGGCGTTGGCGGCAAGGGAGAGAGCGATGTCAATAAATTCTATGGCAGCGGCAAGGCTGAGATCGCCGTTCTCTGCGATGTAGACGACAGACGCGCGGCGACCACCCGCGGCAAATTTCCTTCCGCCCGGTACTACAAGGACTACCGGCAAATGCTTGACAAGGAGCACAAAAACCTGGATGCTATCTCCATCTCGACGCCTGACCATATGCATGCCGTTATTGGCATGGCCTGTATGCAGTTGGGCAAGCATGTTTATATCCAGAAGCCCATGACACATGATATTTATGAGGCCCGGATGCTGACCCGGGCGGCTGCCCGGTACAAGGTGGTGACCCAAATGGGCAACCAGGGCGCTTCCGGAGATGGGGTCCGCCAGTTGGTTGACTGGTATCGTGCGGGGGTGATCGGGGATGTGACGGAAGTATATTGTTTTACTAACCGGCCCGTATGGCCGCAGGGCATTCAATGGCCGGCCCAAAAGGCGGTGGTTCCCGCGGAGCTTGACTGGAATCTGTGGCTGGGCACCGCCCCCTACAAGGATTATGTCGATAATCTCGTCCCTTTCAACTGGCGTGGCTGGTGGGATTATGGCACCGGCGCGCTTGGTGACATGGGCTGTCATATCATCGCCCCAGCTTTCCAGGTGCTGGAACTTGGCTACCCCACGGAGGCGCAATGCAGTGTCGGAGGTGTATATATCGGCGAATTCCAGCCCGGTTATTTTCCCGACAGCTGTCCTCCTTCTTCGCATACCATTTTAAAATTCAAAGGTGCGGCGGGCAAGCCCGATGTCAAGCTGCACTGGATGGATGGCGGCATTCAGCCGGAGAGACCGGATGAGCTCGGGCCCGGCGAAATATTTGGCGATGGCGACAACGGCACCTATTTCATCGGTACGAAGGGGAAAATGATGTGCGCCACCTATGGTGCAAATCCCCAGTTGCTGCCCACATCCCGAAGCGCGCAGACGGTAGTGCCGCAAACGATTGCGCGGGTACCCGGCGCCGATATTACCGGTCATTACACTGCATGGATAGAAGCTGCAATGGCTGGCTATGGCAGCGATAAGGAAAAGAATTTAAGCTCCAATTTCAAAGTGGCGGGCCCGTTGACCGAGACGGTGTTGATGGGCAACCTGGCTATCCGCAGTTATGGCTTGCGCAAGGCCCATGCCGATGGTAAGGGGTACGATTACCCCGGGCGTCATCTCAAACTATTGTGGGATGGCGACAATATGAAGATCACCAACTTCGATGATGCGAATCAGTTTGTCAGCAGGACATATCGTGATGGCTGGAATTTAGGCGTTTAGGCGCCGGAACCGCGAAATGTGGTTTTCCGAAGAAAGCCCGCCAAAAGGCAATTGTGCGTAAGTCATTGACTTACATCGCTATAAAAAAACCGATGTCTTATTGCGGTAAATTTATACGGGTCTCTGTACAATAAAAACCTTTTTTTGGACTTTTAAGATAGTAATAATCCGATATCCCGATAGAAAAGTCTAGTTAAAAACCCAATTATTATGAAACCCAAATCTTACACAACCTCTTTTACGAGCCGGCCATTGCTTAAAAAGTGACGAGCAGGCAGCGATACGCTCCATGCTGCGAATCAACCACTTTTGTAATTAGTGGCTCTTGTCACGGTCCTTCTCTGACGGCCGGCGTTCATGCCTATTTATAATTGTGCAAATTCTTACATGGTCGGTGTCGTTATCGTTGTGTCAGGTTAATCCCGTATCCAATGAACCTGAATATGAACCATAAAAACGCATCGGCAATATCCGGTAGAAATGCCAGGTTTCCTTTTATCGGGATGCTTGTGCTGACCTTTGGGTTGTTGTTTAGCTTTTCCCAGCGTGTTATAGCCGGCTCCGGTGAGTCCGGTTGCTTGTATAATTATACCTCAGTCATCACAACGCAAGGTTCTGTGGCCGACGGGTCGACGAATGACATCGTTACGATAACGGTTACCGATGCCGTGACGAACCTCCCGGTTCCCGGCTTACAGATCCAAATTCAGACTGCTGCAGGGGATGCTACGCCATCTACCAATGGTTCGGGAGTCGCAACGTTCGGGCTCGCCAATGGAAGTACAAACTCCATACCGTTTATTGTTGTCGTCCCGAATTCTTGTACTTCACCTTTTACCCAGCTGTTCACTTATGTGCCGGGACCGCCCGTGCTGAATCCGCCGCCCGGTACGGTCAATCCTTCTTATTTTATCACTATTATCAACGATGTACCGAACGACGGTACGGATACCAATGTAGTGCAGGTGCATATTACGGACGGCATCAACAATTTTCCAATCAATACGCAGGTGACCTTTACCGTCACCAGTGCGACCCCGGCGTCCGGAACGGCTTTGTTAAACACGACCACTACCTCGACGATCATCGTCGGTCTTGGGGTGAACGGCTCCGTCGATCTGCCGATTACCGATCTTACTGCCGGCAATGTCACGATAGAAGCCAGTGTCGTTTATAAAGGGGTCACCTATTCTTTCCCTGTAGCGCAGGAGCAGACGGTAACCTTTGTCAATACGGTTGTTTCACCCACTCCGCCTGTCGGCACGCCGAATGCGACGTACTATACGACGATCATCGGCAGTGCGGCCGACAATGGTTCGGATACAGCGGTGGTGCAGGTGCATTTGTCGGATAACACCGGCGGCCCGGTAGCGGGAAATACCTTAGTATACTTTACCATTACCAGTACCGGCGCGGCGTCTACCAATGCCCTGCTTAACAATACGACAACGACGACGATCTCGCTCCCGATCGGGGCCATCAATGTGACGGGTAATACGCTTGACTTACCGATCACCGACGTTTCGGCCGGTAGTGTGACGATCACGGCTTCTGTGATGGTGGGTGGCGTCCTCGTGCCGATCAGCGGAAGTCCGCAGACCGTGACTTTTGTGACCGGACCGCCGGCTATCAATCAAGCAACTAACCCGAGCGCTTTTACGACTGTCACCAATAACCAGGCGGCCGATGGCGTCGCGCAGGATGTCGTACAGGTATTCCTGGCGGACATGGGTGGCAGCGGGGTACCTAACTATCCGGTGACCTTTACGATCACCAGCAACAGTGCTGCGTCGACGAATGCCTTGTTCGATCCGCCGCCGACCGGTACGCCGACATCGACGACGGTCACGGTGAATACTTCTAACAGCAGCAGCAGTGCGGGGCCTGGATATATTACTTTACCGCTTACGGATCTGAAGGTTGGCAGCGTGACGATCACCGCTACATTTACGGTAGGCGGCGTTACGTATACGATCCCGGTGAATCAGACCGTGAATTTTGTCGCGGGCGCCCCGGTGAATACCGGCCCTGGTCTTCCCGTGCCACCCGGTGGTGGTGGCGGCAGCGGCGGATCGGGTACCGGCCCTTCCAGCCCGTCCAACCCTTCGGGTCCCGGCCAGGGATATACGTATCTGACGATGACGTATAACAATGTTCCGGCGGATGGCGTTTCCGCCGATACGGCTACGGCTTATATCACGGATGCGCAAGGTAACCCCGTCTCCGGCGTACCGGTCTACTTTACTTTCCATACCGGCGGACCTGCCAATGGAGGCGCGCTGTTCGTGCCGGGTAGCGAGATAATCGATACGGCCTATACCAATTCGAATGGCTATGCGGCTATAGGGATCACGGATACGATACCGGGGGATGCCTGGGTCGATGCCTCGATCACGGTCGGCGGAGTTCCGACGGTCATCAACGGTAGCTCGGCCATCGCCGTATTCACGCAGGCGCCGGATGTCAACAATCCGTTGACGCAATTGATTGTCGTGGTGTATGAGGCGCTGGCGGATGGGACGAGCATGACGGTCGTCAAGGCGCATATTGTCGATGGCAGCGGTAACCCGGTTGCGGACCAGAATGTGCAGTTCTCGATCGATTCCGGTACAGCGCAGATCGTCACGGCGCAGCCTGTCCAGACGGATGCCAATGGCGACGCTACGATCAGTCTGACCAGTACAACCGTGGGCAATGTGCTGATCACGGCTACGGTCGGTGGCAAGCAGATCATCTATGGCAGCCCGGCGCGAGTGTACTTCGCGGGTGTCAATATCTATGTTCCGCGGGCCTTTTCCCCGAACAATGACGGTACCAATGATCTGTTGAAGCCGATCCTGGTTGGTATTGAAACCTTCCATTACTTCACCGTCTACAACCGATGGGGCAATATCATCTTTACGACGACGGATGCCAACCAGGGTTGGGATGGAACGTTCAAGGGTGTTGCGCAGCCGGTGGAGACCTATCTGTGGATCGCCGAAGGAATCGATATAAATGGCAAAAAAATAGTAGCAAAAGGCATGGTGTCGCTGGTACGGTAAACAGGGCCGGTGACGACTGTCAAAAAAATAAAAATGTTAAAATCCAATGTCCCGATGAGGAAGTTTTATTCTATACCGATTCTCTTGCTTGTCACGGGCTTCGCCCGCGGACAGGAGATCAATTTCTCCCGGGTGCAGGATATGACGATGTGGTATAACCAGTCCCTGAAGACTGACAAGCAGAACAACCTGGTATTAGATTACCGTAGCGTTACGTATGGCGGACAGATTGCTTATAACAGTGTGGCGGCGATGTTCGATATGCCGCTGTTGTCAAAAGATGGAAAGAACAAACCTAATTCCGGCTACTTCAGCATGAGTGTCGGCGGCGCCTCCGATAAATCCAATGATGGTATTCTGAATAATACGCTTGGTCTGCTGGGTATTTCTTATGCGGTGCCGATTGGCTTGCATGAGACCTATATGGCGGTGGGATTCCAGGGTGAATATTACCAAAGTAACTTTAATGTAGCCGGGATATCGGGCGCCTTTGGGGATCAGTTCAACGCCTATGGCCCCATCGAAGGCCAGCCCAGCGCCGACCGGCTGGCATCCGGCTGGTCCTACGGTCACTTCAATGCCAATCTCGGTCTCTCTGTATTCAGCAATGGTAAATACGACAAATGGTATTTTGGCGGTTCTGTCCAGCAGGTGAATCAGCCTTATTCCTATCAGATCAAGTCGGATTCTACCCGGTTGAAACCGGATGTCGGTATCCAGGGTGGTTATAAATTCACCACTGCTACGGATGACGATGTAGCTTTTTATATGTCTATGAGCTGGCAGGGCCCTGCTTACCGGCACTACTTCGATCTGCAGTATACCAAGGCTGTTCCCGACGTTGCGGGGGGCGCTGCCGTCGGGATAGGGTTGGGGTATCGGTACAACGATGCCATCATTCCGAATATCGAGTTAAGGTATCAGAAACTGGTTATAGGTATTTTATATGATGTAAATATTTCGACGATCAGTGCGTCCGGTATTGCACGCGATGGCGTGGAGCTGGCGTTACGGATGGATTTTTAAAACTAACCCCATGAAGAAGGTAATGATTTGTTTGACTGGTTGCTTCCTGTTTGCCCTGACAACGCTCCGGGCGCAGGATACTACGAGGCCGGCACCCGACCCGGCCCGTCCCGCTGTGGATACTACCAGCCAGACATCCGATACGGCGAAGATGATGACGCTTTTAAAAGACAGCGGTATCGTCAAACCTGCGGCGACCCCCGTTGGTGACACGGTCGGACAGCCGAAGGATTCGGTGATTTCGGTGGCGGATGCCCCGGCAAAAACGGATGCTCCGGCAAAAACGGATGCTCAGGCAAAGACCGCGGACGCCGCGGTGAAAGCCCAGGATACGGCGACAGACCAGCGAAGCGCACCGTCGGCGAGACAACTGGATACCCGCTGGTTTATCTCTCCGCTGCTGAAATTGCAGTTCCAGGACTTTGCTATGCTGGAGAAAAACCGGGAGGGCTATCTTAGTAATGCCAATACGCTGCCTTTTTTCGCAAGGGGTAATGCCTCTTTTGCGGCTTCAGCCTATAAAAATATCACCAGCCGGCTGTCATTCAGCGCGGACCTCGGGCTTAGTTTCGGGCATGTGACGAGCAACAGTGTCGAGATCAGCCAGACCCAGTCCAAGACCTATAATTTATTGGCCGCCGCGATCTATTATCATCTGCTGCCGGCTTCTTACCGGCTTCAGCCATATGTATCGGTGGGTATCAACGATATTATCAACGATGCCTCTTATGTGACCGTCCCGATAGGGATCGGCGCCAAGTTCAATTCTAAAAAGGTCATGGTTCTTGCGCAGGTCAGCTATGGCGAGGCCATCGGCAAAAATATCGCCAATACGACGATGTATTCGATGGGGGTATACATCCCGATCAACAGCAAAAAGCATAAACAACTGGATGAAGACAATTCGCCTTATAACCGGAAGAAGGATGACAGCAACAAGAAGAAAGACAAGGATTCGACGGCAAAGAATGGTACTGTGATCAACAATATCTATGTGACCATCAATATGGACTCCGTGTTGCGGGCGAGGGGCTTATTGAATGACGATAGCGATGGTTCGGGAAGGCAGCGGGGCGATGGCGATAACGACTATTCGTCCAATGGCTCCGGCGGCCATGGCAAGAAGCGGCGGGGTGGTCTTCACAATTTCGATGTGAATGACTTCGAGGACAATGACTTCAAAATGGATTCTCTCGACGGCCGCCCCATCATCCGGTTTGTCGTTTACTTTGAATTCAATGACTTTGGGCTGAATTCCAAAGCATTTGATAATATTGACCGGGTGATCGGGCACCTGAGAAGGACGCCGAATGAATTCACCGTCGAGATCAAGGGCTACACCGACTCTGTCGGGAACGACCATTATAACAACTGGTTATCCCGCGAACGGGCAAAAATGGTACTTTCCTATATGAATAGCAGGGGTATACCAGTAGATCTGATGAAGGCCAAAGCCTATGGTAAAGACAACCCGGTAGCGGATAATGCTGATCCCGGCAAGGCCTGGCTCAACAGGCGGGCGGAGATCATCGTCCATGCCAAGGAAGCGCTTGCCAACGGGCAATAAAATTAAAAAAAACAGTACAATAATTTCCCAAATGGGGAGTTATTGTGCTATAATTGCTTTTGATTAAATCCAATAATCCATGTTGAACCTGAACACAGCCGCCTTATGGGCACAATTACCCTCCAATATTAAGATCCGTTTGATCGATGAGTCCGGCAACCGGATCGATCCGCTGCAATTGAAAGAGATAGATTACCTCTCCCGTTTTCAAAATAAATGCGTCGTCAACAAAGTTTACAGCCAGATGCTTGCTGACAATCGCTCCGGCATTATCGAAGTATA
>Ga0302325_10004780_pt1 | contig 31174 bp, 31 predicted proteins | sample Palsa_T0_2_FD_201948 | JGI IMG/M metagenome (GOLD analysis project Ga0302325, IMG submission 201948) | Peat permafrost microbial communities from Stordalen Mire near Abisko, Sweden - Palsa_T0_2 | ecosystem: Environmental > Terrestrial > Soil > Palsa > Peat permafrost | place: Sweden: Abisko... | reverse complement strand
GAGGTCTCCGCTGGAGATGGCCTGCCATCGCCGCCGCCGCCGGCTGCTGCACCGCGCGTGGGGCGAGCCGACGAGGGACCCCTCACGCCCGCCCGGACGAGGCCTTCGCGGCCATTTCTCTCCGAGGAGGAGAAGGCGTTGGTGGAGAGCAGCCGAGCGGCACTGGCCGAGCAGCTGCGTCAACGCCTCGGCGCCGTGCCGGAGAGGTCGAGCTGGCCGCCGGTGAGCGTGATTGTGCCCACCCGCGATGGCCGCCACCATCTTGAGCTTCTGTTCGCGGGCCTGCTCGAGCACACCGACTACCCGGACTTCGAGGTGCTGGTGATCGACAACGCGTCGAGCGACGACTCGCTGGAGTATTTGCGCGGGCTCGACACTCCGTTCGCACTTCAGATCATTTCGAGCGAGGAGAACCTCTCCTTCGCCGAGGCCAACGCCCGCGGCGCCGAGCAGGCGAAGGGCGATCTGTTGCTGTTTCTCAACAACGACGTCGAGCCCTTCGAGCGGGGCTGGCTGAAGGAGCTGGTGTGCGCCATGGAGGGCGAGGGCGTGGACGCGGTCGGCGCCACGCTGCTTCACCCCGAGACCCCGCGGGCACCCGCTGGACTGCCCCCGCGAGTGCAGCATCGCGCGGTCCGCTTTCGCTGGCAGGACGGGATGGTCAAGGCCTTCAACGACGGCGACGGTGAGGATCTCTGGGACGGCGCCTTTGGTGCAGAGCTGCGTGCTCCGGCCATGACGGCGGCGTGCATGCTGATCGAGCGCGAGACCTTCGAGCGTGTCGGTGGATTCGGCGGCGGCTATCGCTACGGGACCGAGGATGTCGACCTGGGGTTGCGTCTGCTGGCCTCGGGCGGGGAGACCGCCGGCGTCGGCAGAGCTGTGCTCGTGCATCGCGAGTCCTCGTCCCAGAACCGCGAGAGCCGTGACTTCCGGCGCCTGAACCGCCTGCAGAACAGGAGGCTGTTTCTCGAGCGCTGGGGGCCGCAGGTGCAACGCGAGTACCGGCTCGCGCGCCTGCGCGGGGATCGCTTCTGGACCGACGGACAGGGCTCGCACGTCGCCATCACGCTCACCAGCCTCGACGTCGCGGACGGCTGGGGTGACTGGTATTCCGGCCATGAGATCGGTGATGCCCTGGAGGCGCTGGGATGGCGGGTCAGCTATGTCCAGCGCAAGGGAGATCAGTGGTATGAGCTTCCCGAGGACCTGGAGTATGTGCTCTCGCTGATGGACCCGTTCGACCTGCGCCGGGTTCCCGGCCACGTCACGACGATCGCCTGGATCCGCAACTGGACCGAGCGCTGGCTCGAGCGCCCGTGGTTCGATCGTGCCGACATCCTGCTGGCCTCCTCGGCGGGCACGGCCGAGCTGATCGAACGGACCACAGGCCGGAGCACCGTACGCTTCCCGCTGGCCGTGAACCCCGCCCGCTTCAGGCCGCGGCCGCCCGATGAGCGCTTCGCCGCCGACTACGTGTTCACCGGCAACTGGTGGGGCAAGGACCGCGACATCCAGACGGCGCTCGCGCCGCGGGAGGGTGAGCGTGTCGCGATCTACGGCAGGGACTGGGAGAAGGTGAGCGAGTTCGAGCCCTACGCGCGGGGCGAGCTGCCATACACCGACCTGCCCGCGGTCTACGCCAGCGCCAAGCTGGTGCTCGACGACACGCAGGGACCCACGTTGCCCTATGGGGCGGTCAATGCACGCGTGTTCGACTCGCTGGCAGCCGGCACGCTTCCCCTCACCAACTGCGAGGCGGGAGTCCGCGAGCTCTTCGACGAGGACTTCCCCGTGTGGAGCTCCAGGGACACCCTGCGCCAGGCCCTCGATGCGCTGCTCGGCGATGATGAGCGCCGCCGGGCGCTGACCCGGCGCTACAGGGAGGTGGTACTCACCAGGCACACCTATGCTCACCGGGCATCGCAGCTGCGAACGATCCTCACAGAGCACGAGCAGCGGCTCAGCTTCTGCGTGAAGATCGGCGCTCCCAACCGCGAGGTTGCGCCGCTGTGGGGCGATCTGCATTTCGCGGAGTCGCTCACTGCCGAGCTGCGCCGTCGCGGTCACCGCAGCGCCGTCCAGACCCTCGACGAGTGGGAGCAGGAGCCGGGACTCGTTTACGACGTGGCCGTGCACATCAAGGGGCTCAGCCGCTACCACCCCAAGCCGGGACAGTTCAATGTCCTGTGGTCGATCAGCCACCCCGATCAGCTGAGTGGCGAGGAGTGCGACGGCTACGACCTGATCTGCGTGGCCTCGCCGCTGTTCGCCGAGCAGTTGAGCACACGCACCGCTACACCCGTCGCCGTGCTCGAGCAGGCCGCCGACCCGTGGGTGATGGGAGCAGATCCGCGTCAGGGCCTCGTCCATGAGCTGGCATACGTCGCCAACTCACGCAATGTGCTGCGACCGATCGTGCGTGACCTGCTGCCGACCGATCACGATCTCGCGATCTGGGGATCGAACTGGGACGGTCTGATCGACACCTCCCACCTCATCGCCGAGCACGTGCCCAACGACGAGCTCAGACACGTCTACAGCTCGGCTCATATCGTGCTCAACGACCACTGGGATGACATGCGTGAGCATGGGTACATCTCGAACCGCATCTACGATGCGCTGGCCTGCGGGGCGTTTGTCATCAGCGATGAGGTTCCGGGCCTGTCGGAGCGCTTCGGCGACGCGGTTGCACAGTTCGGCTCCGCGCAGGAGCTGCAAGAGCTGATCTCCCGCTTCCTGCGAGATCCGGCTGAGCGGCGCCGTCGTGGCGAGTTGGGGCGCGAGCTGGTGCTCGAGCACCACACCTTCGCCCACCGCGTGGACGAGCTGCTGGCGCTGTTGGCAGAGCATATGAGCGGTCCCCAGCACCGCCGCCGTCTACGCGAGCAGGCGAGCGAGCCGGCCGGAGCGCTCGCGGCCGCTATTTGAGATGGGCGCTGCAGGTTCGCCGGCCGCAGCGCCGGTCAGGGATGGGGCGAGCGCGATCGCGCGCGAGAACGAACGCGAGGGTGCCGAGGAGTGGTGGGGCGGGCACGCACCGCCACACGCGATCGAGGGCTATCCCTCGCAATGCAGCGTCCGTCCAGGCGACACGCTCGAGCTGCGGGTCAGCACCAGCCCCGTGGCCCGCTACCGGATCGCCGTCTACCGACTCGGCTGGTACGGGGGCCGTGGCGCGCGCATGGTGGCGGCCCATCCATCCGCGGGTGATCTCCAAGGCGTGGCCAGGGAGGTGCCGGATCCCCGGCCCGGCCCTCAGATCGAAGGGGCAGGCTGGCCGGTGACAGACGCAATCGCGATCGGCGAGGACTGGACCACGGGGGTCTACCTTGCGCGTCTGATCCTCACCAGCGGCAGGCATGCGGGTCTTGACGCGCTGGTGCCCTTCGTTGTGCGCCCGGCGCTCGGCCGAGTCGCCGATGTCCTTGTTCAGCAGCCCGTGACCACCGCCCAGGCCTACAACAACTGGGGCGGCAAGAGCCTCTACACGTCAAACTCGAGCGACGGCGAGGCGGCTGTCAAGGTCACGCTCGATCGCCCCTACCCCGCCTGGGCCGCGGCAAATCTCAACGCCCGCTGGCCGTTCGTGTGGGACTACCAGCTTCTGCGCTTTCTCGAGCGTGAGGGGGTCGATGTCGCATATACGACCGACCTCGACACCCATAAAGAGCCATGGAGCCTGATCGGGCACCGCCTCCTGATCACCTCAGGACATGACGAGTACTGGACGAGGGAGATGCGCGATGCCTTCGACACGGCCTTGCTGGAAGGCACCAACCTCGCCTGCATGGGCGCAAACACCGCCTACTGGCAGATCCGCCTCGAGGACGCAGAGCGCACGATCGTGGAGTACCGCTGGCGCGCCAGCGACCCCGAGCCCGACCGCGCGCTGAAGACGGAGATGTTTCGCAATCTCGATCCCGCAAGGCCCGAGTGCCTGCTGTGGGGGGTGCAGTATCAGGACGGCCTCACCGCCGCGGGTGAGCCGCCGCGCGACTACCGGCTTGTGCCTGAGTGCCTCGCACACCCCTGGATGCGCGATACCGGCTTCCAGGCCGGTGCGCGCCTGGAGGGTCTGGTGGGTTATGAGTGGGATGCCCTACAGCCGGGCCTTGAGCCGGCCGAGGCGACCGTCTTCTTTCACTACGACAACGAGGTCTCCGATGCCGACGTGGTCGTCCATCGCAGCGCATCGGGTTCGCTCGTCTTCGCGGCAGGTTCCCTGCAGTTCAGCTGGGGTCTGGACGACTGGGACCACGAGGGGCATCTCGACGAGCGGTTGCAGCGCTTCATGCGCAATGCCCTGGCCGACCTGAGCGCACGGCAGGCGGATCCGGACGCGTGGCGCTCATGAAGCCGGCGGTCGAGTACGACGAGACCAGCTCCGAGTATGCGCTGAAGGTCGGCGCCCAATGGGCGCGCAGGGAGACGGCCGTCCGTTCGTGGTGGAGCAGCCCGGTGGTGCTCGCTGAGATCCAGCGGCGCGTCACGGGCGATGCAGACACGCCGGTCGAGCACTATTTCCGCGATCGCTACTGTCCGACGCCATTTCCGCGCGCCCTCTCACTCGGGGCGGGCGGCGGACAGCTGGAACGGTCAATGCTCGCGCTGGGCGTCTGCCGCGAGATACTGGGCATCGACATCAGCGAGGCCCGCGTCGAACACGCCAACGCTGCGATCCCGGAGAACCTCAAGGATCGCCTGGCATTCGAGTGCCACAACCTCGAGGTCTGGCGCCCGCAGGGACAGTTCGACCTTCTGATCGCAAGGGATGTCCTGCACCACATCGCCCGTATCGAGGAGCTTTGTGAATCGCTCAACGGGCTGCTGCGGCCCGGCTCTCTTCTCTACGTCGATGAGTACGTCGGCCCCACCCGCTTCCAGTGGACCGACAAGCAGCTCGAGGTCATCGCACGGCTGCTGGATCGCCTCTCACCCTCCCTCGTCGCCGACCTAGTGGAGCCTGCCCGCGGGTCACGTCGCCGGGCGCAGCGTCCCACGGTTGCGAACATGATCGCCTCGGACCCGAGCGAGTCTGTGCGCAGCGAGGAACTCACCGCCGTGCTGGGGGATCACTTCGAACTCGTCGAGCGTCGTCCATACGGTGGCGCCGTCTTTCACCAGCTGTTCAACCGGATCATGGGCAATTTCGAGGGTCAGGACGATCTCGTCCGGACGCTGATGGAGGTCGACTTTCTGCTGTGCGACGAGGGCGTGCTCGAGACCAACTACGAGTGGGCCGTCTATCGCACGCGCGAGCAGTAGCTCACGTGGTGTGGCGGCAGACCAGCAGCCGGCCGAAGTAGTCGCCCTCCTGCAGGCCCACCACATCCACGTCGGCAAAGTACTCAGCGACCGTTCCTGGCAGGTCCGCGCCGAAACGCCATACGTTGCCGTAGTGGTTGGGTGGTTGGCGCTCGGAGCTCTGCATCGCGGGATCAAAGGGAATCTCCAGCAGGGCCGTACCACCCGGCGCAAGAACCCTGGCAAGCTCGGCGATCGCCAGCTCGAAGTCCGGGATCTCCTCGATCACATGCTGGACGATCACCAGGTGCATCGAGCCGTCTGCGAACAGCGAGAGGTCGCGCAGGTCCGCCTCGTGGTCGATGAACCCCACTGCCCGTGGGTCCTTGGGGTTGCCCCGCCGCGACTGGTCGATGCTCTGGTAGTGCCAATCTCGCTCGCGCAGAAAGTCACCGAAGACACGAGGACTCGCCGGCCCCGCCTCCAGCGCGCCGCGACCACCGCCGTCGCGCAGTAGCTCAGACATCTGGCGTGCTAGGGCGCGGTGACGCTCCAGCGCGTCGCACTCCTCGCAGCGCGCTTCACGGCGCCCCGCAAACTCCACGAGCCGGCTTGAACCGCAGATGGGACAGGGTGCTACAGGCTCTCCTCGAAGCACAGCTCACAACCTATCGACACGACCGAGAGGTTGGTGAGGGAGATGTCCAATCGCTCGCGAATTCGAGGCAGGTAGTGGCCAAGTTGACCTATGTTCGGATCACTTCCAAGGCGCAGCTGAAGCACGATCATGCCGACGCTGCTGATCGCCTGCAGGAAGTCGGTGACGGTCATCCGGTTGAGCTGGTTGCAGAAAACATTCCAGCGCTCGGGCGCGAGCTTCGACTGGAGTTCACGCGGCGTGCGCCAGAGATGCTCCCACGGATCCGCGCCAATGTGACCACCGATCGAGGAATACCAGAGGCCGTCGGCAAAGATAGCGACGCGCCCTCCTGGTCTCAGCAGCGTGCGGAAGGCCCCGAGGACGCCCTTGAGGTCCATCACATGCTCGAACACTCCATTGGACACGATCAGGTCGAAGCGGTCCTCCGACAAGGCGGTGTCATGGATGTTCTGGCGCCGGAACTCGAAGCGATCGAAGTCAATACCCTGGTCCCGAAGGGCTTCTTGTAGAGGGAGCGGTGAGAGCGCAGGGCTCAGGTCGACTGCAAGAATCGAGCTCGCACCACGCCGTGCCGCCCACAGCACCTCGTTGCCGAAGCCGCAGCCGAAAACGAGGACGTCCTTGCCGGCGGGGTCTCCGTAGGGGAGCAGGTCGCGGTCGAGGGATGACTCGCGGCGGATCACGTAGCTCTTCAGCTCGGCGATCTGCTGCGGCGTGAGTCGATAAAACGTCGTGGCTTGCGTAGGGAGGCCCCGTGGCTGTGCCTGTGGATTGCTCAGCGATTGTGTGGCCATGCCCCGAGGCACGAGGATAGGGAACGGTTGTGCCAGGGAGGTGTGCGTTCACGAGATCGTTACCCACTGCGACGCCGCCGGGCGCCGGTATCGTGGATGGCATGCGCAGGGACCTGATGTCTTGAGCACCCCGATCGCGATCGTCACTGGGTCGGGCGGGCTGATCGGCTCGGAGTCGGCTCGCTATTTCGCCGGGCAGGGATTCGATGTCGTGGGGATCGACAACGACATGCGTGCCTACTTCTTCGGTCCGTCGGCCTCCACCGCTCACAGCACCGAGCGCCTCCTTGGGGAGCTCGGCGATGCCTTCCGGGCGTTGAGCATCGACATCCGCGACGCCGATTCGCTGGAGCGCGTCTTCGCCGAGCATGCATCGCGCATCGAGTTGGTCATCCACGCGGCAGCCCAGCCATCGCACGACTGGGCGGCTTCGGAGCCGCAGACCGATTTCACCGTCAACGCGAACGGCACGCTCAACCTGCTCGAGGCGACTCGCAAGCACGCCCCGGCGGCGACCTTCATCTTCACCTCCACCAACAAGGTCTACGGAGACACGCCCAACCGGCTGCCGCTTGTGGAGCTCGAGACCAGGCTGGATCTGCCCTCCGACCATCGCTGGTATCGCGGAGTTGACCTCGAGATGTCGATCGACCGCTGCACCCACAGCCTGTTCGGCGTCAGCAAGCTGGCCGCCGACCTGCTCGTGCAGGAGTACGGGCGCTACTTTCAGATGCCCACCGTCTGCTTCCGTGGCGGCTGCCTAACCGGTCCCCAGCATGCCGGCGCACAGCTGCACGGGTTCCTGGCATACCTGATGAAGTGCACGGTGACCGGCGAGCCGTACACGGTGTTCGGCTACGACGGCAAGCAGGTCCGTGACAACATCCATGCCAGCGATGTCGTGCAGGCCTTTCACGCCTTTCACCGTGACCCCAAGGCAGCGGCTGTCTACAACCTCGGCGGCGGTCGCGAGAGCAACGTCTCGATGATCGAGGCGATCGCGCTCTGCAAGGAGATTGCCGGACGCGAGCTCAACCACAGCTACTCGCCCCAGGCACGGATCGGCGACCATCGCTGGTGGATAAGCGATCTGGAGGCCTTCAAGCGCGATCACCCGCAGTGGCGGCTCACCACCGGAATTCGAGCGGTCCTGCAGGAGATCTATGACCGCAACGTCGAGCGCTGGAGTGCGGAGCGCGACGTCGCAGCCGTCTGAGCCGAGGAGATCGGCTCGCCCAGGCACAGGTTGAGGAGATCGGCTTCGCGCATGAGATGAATCACGACCTGTGGGAGGTCGAGCTCGAGTAGGGTCAGTGGCAGCGCGTCAGACCAGAAGAAGGTGGTCCTTCGCGTGCGCTCGGCGAGCCACGTTACGACGGGCAGCGCCGCCGCGTCTCCGACGACGGCGATGTGGGCGTCCTCGCTGCACGCGGTGTTGGCATACACCCGCAGATGCGTCGAGGCGGCCGCCGCGAGGTGCGACTCCACTGGCATCCTCAATGCGTGCAGCTCGTGGGCATCGATCACGACACCGTCCTCGGCCTCGACCTCCAGCTCGCGCTCAATGACCTCGCCGTCGGAAAACTCGCACTTGGGAGCGTCGGCCAGCGATCCCAGATACCCGGCAAGCGGCAGCACGTGCAGGTCGGCCAGCGCCGGCGGCTTGAGCGTGGGAACCCACTTGTGGGCCTCCTTCAAGAGGGCGCGCGCAACGAAGAAGGCTCCGCGGTCGTTCCAGTCTGGGTCGGTCCTGTGGTAGGTGGCGCCGTGGCGATCGGCGTGGCGCAGCACCTGCAGCAGGTCCAGGAGCTCGAGCTCGTCCACATCGCGGATGCGGGCTTTCAGCTCGGCGATCCAGCGTCGATCCAGCGGCGGGGTGAGTCGCACCACGCGCCGCTTCGCCGGGATGATCGCGGGCAGATAGGTGATGCCGAGAGTGGCGCAGGTTGCCGCTGTCGCGCTGAGGTCGGCGACGATGGCGTCAAGATCCGCAGGCGCCGGCTCGGGCGATGCTTCAAACTCGCTGGCGTCGAACAGCCAGTCCATGAAGCTCACAGCTCGCAGCCTCTGCGGGGCCGGCGCCGCAGGGACCTTGGCCGTCAGTGCCGCGCCCGTGACGTTCCGCGCCGGCTCGAAGGCGACGTCGCCCCAGCCGTTGTCCGACGCTGCCTCACACCAGAACGTCGGCGTTGTGGGAACCGGCTCCCTGTGCTCTCCTGCAAGCGCCTGCACGGAGTGGCGACCCGGTGCACGCAGCGCGTCGGGGAGCGCGATCAGAAAACCGTGCGCGCCGTCGCCGAGCTCGGCGAGATCGGGACGGGCGAGATCGGCAATGCCCTCGGCGGCGATCTCACCGTCGACCACGATCGCCACCGCGACTCGCTCATCCGGCGTGCCCGGCCGCCAGCACCAGCCGAGCGCGTGGCCGTTGCCGATCCCCTGCAGGCCTCCTTCGATCACGGCGCGATCGCGCTCCCGGCGCGCCGGTAGACACCGCTCAGCGAAGCTGCCTCATCGTGCCACGAGTTGGTCTCGGCGAAGAGGCAGGCGTGCTCCGCGGCCCGCCGCCAGATAGCTGGCGCCAGCAGGCGCTGCAGCCCGGTGGCGATCGCAAGCGGATCGCTGCAGCTGACGACCTCGCCCAACCCCTCATCGCGAACAACCGCCGCGATCCCCGGCACATCGCTCGCCAGCACCGGGATCCCCGCGGCGGCGTACTCGAACAGCTTGTTGGGAAGGCACAGCTCGTAGGAGCGGCATATCGGCTGGATCAGGCAAAGGCCCGCCGCTGCTCCGGCCAGGACGCCGCGGACCTCGCCGGGTGCGACTGGGGCGCGAAGCTCGATGCGCTCGCCCACCTCGGCCGCCTGGGCCCTGGCCAGTAGGCTCGAGCGGTAGTTCGGCGCTCCCGGCCCGACCATGCAAAGGTGCACACGCGGAAGATGCGGGAGCGCGTCGATCATCTGCTCAAGCCCACGACCCGGCATCAGCCCGCCGATGTAGACGACTCGTGGTGGGTCCGAGCGCGGGGGGGAGGGCCTGCTTTCGCTCGCCGCCGGCTGGGGGATATTGCGGATCACCGCCGGTCTGCGGGTCCGGTATCTCCTGGCCAGCGTGTCCGCATAGCCTGAGCTGGAGGTGACGACCTCATCGGCGGCTCGCACGAACAGCGCCTCCGAGGCCAGCAGCCACGGCCGCCACTCCCAGCGGCCGTTGCGGTCGGCCCACAGCTCGTGGCTGTCGTACACCAGCTGCGATCCACAGCCGAGCTTGATCGCGAGGCCCGTCCACATGGTGTTCCAGTCGTTGGCCTGCACCAGCTTCGGTCGCGTCCGGCGAGCAACCAGGATGGCCTGGCGCAGGAACGACAGCCCCCGGATGATGCGCCGCAGGCGGCCGCTCAGCGTGAGGCTGGGTGGCGGGCCCGCCGCCGCGACAGGGTCGGAAGGCCGAGCCCCGCTCGTGAGTGCCATCCTGGCGGGCGTCCCCTTCACCCGCTCGAGCCCTCTCGCCAGGAGCCGCAGGCCAGGCGTCCGCGCCGGTAGGCGCAGGACGGGCACGCCCTCCACGCTCGACGCCCCGGCCGGCGAGCCGGCGCTCTCCACGCCGACGACGAGCGCCGTGCCACCTAGTGCCTGCTCGGCCACGCGGGCGGCGCGCAGGACGCGCGCATCGTGCTCGACGGAGTTGCGCACCAGCAGCAGGCTGCGCACCTGCGGGCTCTCCATTGCAACGGCCACGGGCGTTCTGCGGCGGCGGCTTCAGCCCGCCGTCGGGCGTCCCTCCGCGCCCACCTCGCGCCGGCGTTTGAGCCCGGTGGCAAGCACTCCGGCCGCGACAGCGGCCACGGCGATCAGCACCAGCAGCAGATACGTGGGCAGCGTGGAGCCCGCCGTGTGGGCGGCGGGAACACCGGCCCCCGTCTGCAGGGCGGCGCGGCTCAGCCCCGGTACCTGCGAGGAGGATCCGAAGCCGTTCTCGGAGTGGATCGAGGAGGGGTTGCCGGCCGTTCCACCGCCTTCGGCGACCTGTGGGCTCTGGCCCGAACCCCCACCTCCGCCGGGCCGGCTGGAGCCGCCCCCAGAGCCCGCACCGCTGCCCCCGCCACCTCCGCCGGAGCCGTTGTGGCGGCTACCAATGGGTAACACCGGTGCGGCGTCGCGTCGGGCACTATCCAGGGGGATCTGGTAGATCACGCCCGCCGGACTGGAGGCGCTGGGATCGGTCCGCTGGATCACCGCATGGCTTTCGGCCGCGGCGCCCTGAACGCCAACGACCAACGCGCATGCGGCCAGGGCAGCGCCGATCACAACTCTCATGGCGACGAATCTAGATCAGCCCGCTCCCGCCGATGTGGCGAATTCGTTGCTTTTAAGCGGGACGGCGGCACTCCCGCCGGTACCCCGCGGGGTGGTCGGGGGGCCGCAAGGAGGGGACCGCGGCGGCTCGTGGTGGCAGGTGGTGGCCCCGACCGTGTTCGTGCTCGCGCTGCTCGTGCTGGCGACCGCCTATGCCGGCGCCTTCAACATCGCCCAGTGGGCGCCGCCGGCGTTGTTCGTGCTGGTGATGCTGCTGACGCTCGTCCTGCGCGGGGGGATCCGGCGGCTGCCCGACCGCTGGCTGGGGCTGACCGTCGGCGCCGCCTGGGGCCTGGCGGCCTGGGCCGCGCTGTCGGCCTCCTGGGGGGCCTCTCCCGGGGCGGCGCTCGAAGGTGCCGGGCGGGAGGCGTTCTATGCGGCCATCATCACCGTGCCCCTGGTGGCCGTCAGCGATCTGCGCGCCCTGCGCGTGGCCGGCCGCGGCGTGATCGGCGGGATCTCGCTGATCGCCCTGTACACGCTGGCCAGGATGCTGATCGACGGGCCCTCTGTGTTCCTCGCAGGCAGGCTCAACGGCCCGGTCGAATACCGCAACGCCACCGCTCTCTTGTTCTGCATCGCCTACTGGCCGCTGCTGGTGACGGCCGCAACCCGCGATCGTGGGCGGGCGCTGCGGGCGTTCGCCTTCGGCCTGGCCGAGCTGATGCTCGGCCTCGCGTTCCTTACGCAGTCGCGAGGGGTCCTGCTCGGCTTGGGCTGCGGTGCGGTCGTCGTGCTGGTGCTCGGGCCCGACCGCATGCGCCGGGCCTGGCTGGCCCTCCTCGGCCTGCTCCTGCTGGTGGGCGCCTCCTCGGGACTGCTGAGCGCCTATCACGCCTTCGACGGCGGGGCCGGCTTCGTGAGGAGCGCCGACATCGCAACCTCGGCGCGGACGCTGCTTGTGCTGGTGTGCGCGAGCGCCGTCGCCGGCTTTCTGCTGGCGGTCTTCGACGCGGGCCTGCGTCCGCCCGCGATGCGCGAGGTCAGGGTGCTCGCGCGCGCCGGGCTGGTCGTGGTCCTGGTTGCGGCTCTGGCAGGCAGCCTCATCGCGGTCCATGGCAACCCGGTCCACGAGCTGAAAGTCAAGTGGGATCAGTTCACGAACCTGCAGAGCACCAGCACATCCGCCACCCGCTACACATCGGCCGGCGGCCAGCGCTATGACCTGTGGCGGGTCGCGCTGCTCGAGCTGCGAGCCCATCCGGTGGGCGGCGTGGGGGAGGGCTCCTACCAGTTCGACTACTACCTCAAACGCCGCACCGACCGCAACCTCGACGACCCCCACGGGCTGCTGTTCCAGCTGGGCGCCGAGCTCGGCGTCGCCGGCCTGGCGCTGTTCGGGCTGATCATCCTCGGCTTCATCGGCTCGCTCAGGCGCTGGTGGCGAGTCGCGCCGGTGGAGGTGCGTCGCAGCGCGGGCGGCCTCAGCGCCGCAGGTGCGACGTTCATCGGGCAGTCGCTCGTCGATTGGATGTGGCGCATCCCCGGCCTCACCGCCCTGGGGCTTTTGTGCCTCGCCGTGGCAGCCGCTCTGGTGGCGCGCTCCGGCTCCCAGCAGCCGGCGCGAGCTTCCGGGCTGTGGGGGAAGGCGGCGCCGCCGTGGGGCCGGGCCGGCGCCGCCCTGGTCCTGGGGGCCGCCGTTGCCCTTGTCCTTAGCCTGTATCTCTCCGACTTCTACGTCAGGCGCGCTCGTGACGAGGCCGGCCACTCGCCCGCGGCCCAGCTCGCCGATGCCCGTGCCGCGGCCAACCTCGACCCGTGGTCCTCAGACCCTCACTACCTCGAGGCCGCGGCGCTGGAGAGCATGGGCGAGCGCGCCCAGGCCGAGCGCCAGCTCGAGGACAGCCGTCGGCTGGAACCGACCAGCTCGGTGCCCTTCGGCCTGCTTGGAGACTTCGAGGCCCGCGGCCACGACTTCGCGAAGGCGCGCGGCTACTACCGCCAGGCCCTCGCGCTTGACCCGCTCGACGTGGGCCTACAGCAGCTCGCGCTCAGCGGCGGCCGCCCGCCGAGCTCCTGACGCGCTCGCGCGCGACCAGCTCGCTGAGCAGCTCATGCCAGCGCTCGATTGCCTCCTTACGATCGAACTGGCGAGCGAGCTCACGGCCACGCCTGCCCATCTCCAACGCCCTATCCGGGGCGGATTGCAGGCGCCGGAAGGCCGCGGCGAGCGCATCGGGGTTCCCAGGTGGGACGGCCAGCCCGGCCTGCGCGGTCGCCACCAACTCGGCCGCCTCGCCGCGCGCGGCCACGATCACTGGCCGGGCGGCCGCCATCGCCTCGAACAGCTTGGTCGGAAGAGCGCCCCTGAAGAGCGGCTTGTCGCGCAGTGGTACCACGGCCGCATGCACACCTGCGTAGAGCTCCGGAATGCGGGCGGGATCGACGCTTCCCAGTAGACGGACGTTCGCGAGGCCGCGGGATTCCGCTCTCAGCGAGGCAGCGTCGGGCCCGTCACCGGCGATCACCATCTCGACGACCTCGGGTCCGGCGAGAGCGGCGGCCTCGAGCAGGAGGGCTGTGCCCTGTGCCATCCCGAGCGTGCCGGCGTAGAGCACGCGAACAGGGGCGTCTGCGCGCGGTGGGCGCTCTGCAATGTCTGCAAAGCGCTCCAGATCCACCGCCGGGGGGACTCGCTGGACCTTGCCGGCGGCCTCCGCGCGGGCGCTGAGGCTCTCGACGATTCCCTCGGTGGGGGCCGTGATCAACCCCGCGCGGCGGTAGCACAGGCGTGCCAGGGAATGTGCGGCGGAGGCCGGCAGCCCTTCGCCCAGAGCGCCCAGCTCGATCGCGCTCTCAGGCCACAGGTCCGAGACGTTCAGCGCCAGCGCCGCGTGCTTGCGCCGCGCGTAGGCGACGCCTGCGGCGGCCGTGAACAGCGGCGGGGTCTCCGCCACCACCACATCGATCGCGCCGCCGGCGGAGGCGGCGGCGACTGCGCCCGCGGCAAACACGAGGTGGTTTGCCAGGCGGCGGGCGAAGCCGCGGTTGGATGTCGGGTAGACGAGGCTGCGGATGATCTCCAGCGGCCCATCGCGCTCGATCAGCAGCGGCCGGTTGCGGTAGGGGGGCTGGACCCGGCCGGCGGGATAGTGTGGAAAGCCCGTGTGCACGCTCACCTGCACCCCCCGCTCGGCCAGCCCGCGTGCAAGCGCCTGGATGCGGGTGGGGGCGGCGCCGACCTCGGGCGGGTAGTAGTGGGTGAGGAAGAGCACGCGCAGGGGCGGGCGGCCGACGCCGGAGAGGAGCGGGCGAGGATCGAGCGGATCTACGGCGGTTACCGAGCCGATCACCGCAAGCACCGGGCCTGGTCCGGCGAGAACGTGGGCAACGCCTGTATCCGCGAGGAGGTCCTCGCCGCGCTGCTCGAGCTCCTGCCGCAGGCGCTGCAGGGCGATGGCCTGCTGCTGGACGTCGGCTGCGGAGGGGGGTGGTGGCTTGAGCGCCTCTGCGAGGCGGGGGTGCCCGCCGAGCGCCTGGTTGGGATCGACCTCCTGAACGACAGGGTGCTGGCGGCGCGCGAGCGCTTACCCGCTGCCGAGGTCCTGCAGGGCGATGCACGCCGGCTGGGGCTCGCCGATGGGAGCTGCTCGCTGGTGCTGCTGTTCACCGTCCTCTCCTCCATGGGCTCGCGCGATGCCGTGCGCTCGGCCCTCGCCGAGGCTCGCCGCGTGATCGCGCCCGAGGGCGCGATCGCAGTCTGGGAGCCGCGCATTCCCACCCCCAACCGCCACACCCGCCTGATCCGCACCTCAGAGCTGCGGGCCACGCTAGGCGGGCAGCTTGACGTGCGCTCGCTCACGCTCGCTCCGCCGATCGCCCGTCGTGGTTCCCGGCGCCTCTACAGGGCCCTGGCCCGCGTGCCGGCGCTGCGCACGCATCGACTCATCATCGCCCGCCCCCATGCGGGCGGCCAGGCCTGAATAGAGGGCCAGCAGGCGCTTCTGCTCGCGCGCCCAGCACAGCTCGCGCGCCGCCACCGCCAGACGCCTTTCAAGCTCGCCGTCGCCGCAGTGCGCCAGCGCCAGCGCCAGCGCATCGGCGAGGGCCGCTGGGTCCTCGGGCGGGGCGCACCAGCCGACCCGGTAGCGCTCGATGAGGCGCCTGGTCTCCGGCAGGTCGGCAGCCACCACCGGAACGCCTGCGGCGATGTACTCGAACAGCTTGTTCGGCAGCGCCAGGCGGTGGTTCTCGCAGGTGTCCTGGAGCAGCGTCACGCCGACGTCGGCTTCGGCCGTGTGGGCCAGCAGCTCCGCCAGGGGGACGTTGGGAAGCAGCGCGACGCGATCGCCAACGCCGTGAGCCACGATCGCGGCGCGCAGCGTCTCGCCGTAGCCCGGCTCGGGGTCGCCCAGGAAGGCGAGGTGCACGCCAGGTAGGCGCGCGAGGGCGCCGAGCAGGACCTCGCAGCCGCGCGCCGGCGCCGGCGCGCCCTGATGCAGCACCAGCGGCGCATCCACGTCAAGCCCGATCCGCCGGCGCAGGCCACCCTCGCCGTGGGCCTGCAGTGCGCTGACGTTGCGCACGACCGTCGGCGTGCATGGGAGCCGGTAGCGCTCGCGCAGGCGTGCGGCGATCCCGTCGGAGACCGTGATCACGGCGGCGCAGCGGGGCACCACGATGCGCTCGATCGCAGCCACGAACCAGGCCCAGGCGCGTTCCCTGTAGGGGACGCTGGTTGCCAGCTCGTGCGAGTCGTACACCAGCGCCGCACCCGTGAGCCGCGATCCGAGGATGCCGGGGAGCAGCATCGCCGCGTCGTGGGCGTGCACGATCTCGGGCTTCACCGCCACGAGCTCGCGAACGAAGCCGAGCAGGAAGGCGACCCGGTAGAGGTGGAAGGGAAGCCACCGGCGCAGCCATTCGGCAGGCATGGCCGAGCGCCGCTCAAACCCTTCCAGGCGCGTGCCTCCTGCGACGGCGGTGAGCTCCAGGATCGTCACCTCGTGGCCCGCAGCCACGAGTGCGCTCGCCTCGCGCCGCACGCGCGAGTCAAACTCCACCGACTTGTGCAGCAGCATCGCGATTCGCACCAGGCCGATGGTGCTACCCAGATGTGGACCGCTTGTAAAGAGTGAGTGAAACCCACCTCCGATAACGTTCTTAACACATCGCACCGATGCACATCTGGCATGAGTTCCCCGGTAACCGTCTCCATACCACCAACGGGCCGCACTACAGGAAAGGCGATGAGCGTCAAGTGAGGAAGATAACTCTGGCTGTCGCAGTGCTCGGCACCGCAGTGGCACCGGCAACCTTGGCCGCCACCGCCAACGCCCACGCCCACACCACAACTCCAAAGCCGGTCTACTGCATCCCGCCCGCCGGCGCCCAGATCACAGCCCAGGGCGCGCTGTCCAACACCCTCGCTGCCATCGGCAACGACACGCCCAGCGCCCTGGCCCGAGCTGGTGGGGTGACGATCACCACGGGAGCGTCTGGGAAGGGCCAGCTCGCGGTCAGCCTGTACGAGCCCGTGACCGGCATCTTCGGTTGGCGGCTGCCGCCGCTTCTGCTCGGCTACGGCGCAGTGACAGTTCCGGCCGCAGGCTGCAGCGATCAGCTGAAGATCTCCCTGAACTTCCTCGGCGGGTTGGTGCTGCGGATCTCAAGGAGCGTCAAACTCGAAGTCTTCAGCGTGTTCGCGCCCAGTGGCGGAGCCAGGGGCCAGGCCAGCGGGAAGCTCACCCTTTCCGGCGGCTCCGGCTTCTTCTCACTGTTCTCGTTCCGGTAGGGGCGGAGATTGCAGCTAAGGCGCGTGCGCGTAGGCGCTGAAGGCCGGCTTGTGCGCCCCGCCGGCGCTCAGCAGTCCCTGCGTCAAGCGGCCGGCGATCGAAGCGGGTTCGTCGAGCAGCTCATACCAGCCGAGGCCCACGACATAGGAGGTGGAGTCGACCAGCTTGAATGCGGCCGTCAGCCACTGCGCCTGTTCGGCGCGATCCACGAAGAATGAGAAGGCGCGGCTGGGGCTGTTGCCGATCGCGAACTCCGACAGCCACAGCCTGGGGGTGCCCCCCGGGCGACGGCGGTAGACGGCTGCAAGTTCGCTGTGAAGCGTGTCGATGTCGTTGATGTCGCGCACGCCTGGTGCGTAGGTTCCTTCCGTAAGATCGGGAAAGCGGGTCGAGTAGGGGTTGTCCCCGTAGTAGTCAAGGCGCGGCGGAGCGCCGCCCGGGAGGCGCATCCAGCGGATGAAGTCCGGCGCCGAGACCAGCCCCACCGTGTATGTCATGCCTCCTATCACCACATTGGAGGCGCTGACTTCCTTCAGCGCGCCGTAGGCGGCGTCCAGCAGCCCGGCGTAGCGTCTGGGCCCCACCGGTGAGTTGGCCGGCATCGGGTTGAAGTTTCCCGCGCGCGTGACCTCGCCCCACACCATCCAGAAGTGGACCGTGGGATAGCGACGGCTGGCCGCCTGCATGAAGGCGGAGTAGTCAGCATCGCTTTCAGGAGCCCACGACGGCGCGCGCCCTCCGTTTGCCCACGACGGGGATTCTTTGACCATCAGCGCCAGCGAGATCCCGTAGCCGGTGGCCTGGCCGATTGCCCCTTCGAGCGCCGCCGGCCAGTGGTAGGCCGGGTCGGAGGGGTTGCGCGGGTTGCTCGGGCGGGTGGGCGCCGTCTGCGCCCAGCTCAGCTGCAACTCCAGCACCTGCACGCCCAGGCGGTGGTAGGTGGGAAACGCCGAAGAGCCGTTGGGCAGGGTCAGTGGGCCCCACAGCATCTTCAGGGGAAGCTGGCGCTGGGCGCGCACTGCCGAGGGCCTTCCCGCGCGAGTGTGCCTGCCGGGACTCGCCGAGGCCAGTCCGGCAAGGGCCGCCAGCAGGCAGCCCGCCGCCACGATCGCGCACGCACAGGTGAAAGGAAAGTGAAAGCGCGAGCGCGAGGAAATCGGGCCCCGGTTCATAATTAACACCGTATCGGCCCCCTGCATTCAATGCGCCATCAGCATCATGTTCTTCTCAGGAAGTTCACCCGGTATTCACACCCATCGCCCCCGGCAAGGCGCGAGAATCAGCTCAACAAGCGAAAGAAAGGTCGCTCAATGAAGCGGACAATATCTGCAGCAATCGTCGTACTGGGGGCTTCTGCTGCACTCGGAGCCGGCACCGCAGGCGCAACGTCGAACGCCTGCAAGAGCTCCGAGCGGACGGTGAAGCGCGATGAGGCGAAACTCAATGCCGCGCTAAAAAAGTTTCACTCAGACCAGGTTGCGAGCAACGCCTCCGCCCTCGCGCAGGACGCGAACAGCGTCAGCCACCTTGAGATCGTGGTTGTCCACGCTGTCAGTCACAAGAACCACGCCTGCGCCTAGAGCGCGTGCAGTCGCCGGCTGTTCTCGCGCAATAAGCCTCTCCAAAATATAACCCCCTGATTACACCCCGAGCGCCGGCCATGGGCGAGCATCAGGCAAGCGAGTGATCAGGCAAGCGAATACTGCCCTGATGGGTGCGGGCGGCGACAAAGAGCGAAAGGACACATACCTTCAATGAGAAAGACCATCAGGAATACCATGGTGTCTCTCGCGGCGCTCACCGGCGTGGCGCTGGCACCGAGTACCGCCCTTGCGGCCACCAGCTATTGCCTGCCGCCGAGCAGCGCCTCTCAGACGGCGATCCAGGCCGCCAACTCAACGGCAGCTGCGATTGACGGCTTCACCACGGTCAGCCTGTCGTCCCTGGCAGCGTTTTCGGCGCCCGTCAGCGGTTCGGGGCTGGGCTTTCTCGGTGATACCGTCACGGCCCAGAGCGGGTTCAAATACATCGTGGTTGGCGTAGGTGTCGATTTGTTCCGCGGCCGAAGCTGCGGGACGATCTCGATCCTGTTGACCTCGCAGGGGAGAGCGTATTTGAAAGGCATCAAAAAAGGTCAGACGGCCAGCTTCAGCGTGACCACGGTCTTCCTCGGTGCTGGTATCGGTATCGCCCAGCGGAGCGCGACGGAGGCGTACTAGCTCGGTACTGCAGCAGCGGTGGGAAGCGACGGCCCCGGAACGGAATTCCGGGGCCGTCGGCTTCTCGCGGCAGGGCGGTCGTTTAGCGCTTGTGAAGAATTCGAGAGCGTGCTTCCACTCGCCTGTGGCCCTTGGTAGGTTCGGGTTTGAGCGGCAGGGATGACAACGTGCAGGGTAACTTTTCTTACACTTCTTTTTCACCATCCATGGAAGGCGATCAGCGCAAATGACTGTCCTGGCAGGCACCGTAGGCGAGCGCCAGGCGGTTTCTGAGCAGAGCTTCCCTGAGCCGATCCGCACATACGCCGCTCAGCGCACCGTCCGCGCCTTCGACCTCGCCGTCTGCCTGCTGCTGTTGCCGGCGGTCCTCGTGATGGGCGCGATCACCGCGCTGTTGATCTACATCGACTCGCCGGGCTCGGTGTTCTACCCCTCCACGCGCGTGGGACGAGACGGTCACACCTTTCAGATGCTCAAGTTCCGCAAGATGCGCCGCGCCGCCCGTGGCGGCCCGCTGACGATGAGCGATGACGAGCGCTTTACGCCGATCGGGCGGTTTCTGGCCCTGACCAAGCTCGACGAGCTCCCGCAGCTATGGAACGTGATCAGGGGAGACATGCGCCTGGTGGGACCGCGCCCGGAGGTTCCGGAGTTCGTGGCGCGCTACCCCGAGGAGTATTCAGAGCTGCTGAAGGTGTTGCCGGGGATCACCGGTCCGGCGGCGGTGCAGTACGCGAGCGAGTCGCATCTGCTCAGCCTCCAGCACGACCCGTTGCGTTTCTATGAGGAATCGATCATGCCGCGCAAGATCGCGATCGATCTCGACTACATAGAAACGCGCACGCTGGCAGGAGATCTGCGGATCCTTGCTCAGACGCTCGTGATCCCGCTTTCGAGGCTGGCAGGACGGATGCTGGGCGCTCCTCTGTTGCGACGGGTGGAGGCGTGCCTGCTGGTTGGCACCTGCGCGCTGCTGATCGCGACCTTCGCGCTGGCAAGCAGCGGCGGCGCCTGAGGACTTGGGGGCGCTCACGCGGCGCCTGCAGCCCCTCGACGCACTAGTCTCCCGCGGCGATGCTCATCCTGGCGTCCCCGCTCAGCTACTTCCAGGCGATCGTGCTCGGCTTCCTGCAGGGCGTGACCGAGCTCGTCCCGATCTCGAGCCTCGGGCACACGGTGCTGTTCCCCACGCTGTTCGGATGGAACGCGCTCGTCAAGTCGCAGTCGCAGTCGGAGTCCTTCTGGCTGGCGTTCGTGGTGATGCTCCACGTCGGCAGCGCTCTCGGCCTGCTGGTCTACTACCGCCGCGAATGGGTGCGGATCGTCGCGGCCTTCTTCCACACGCTCGCTGTACGCAAGATCCAGAGCTCCACAGAGCGCCTGGCCTGGCTGATCGTGGTGGCCAGCGTCCCGGCCGGGATCATCGGGCTTGCCCTGGAGCATCAGCTGCGGGTCCTGACGGCGAAGCCGGAGGTGGCGGCGATCTTCCTGATGGTCAATGGCTGCTTGCTGTTCGCCGCCGAGCGATATCGCCGGCGCGCGGAGGTCCGCGAACTGGCGCTGAGGCACCCGGGCTCGGGCGGTGAGCGAGCCAGGCCTGACGGGGGGCGTGAGCTGGACACGCTGGAGTATCGAGAGGCGCTTGTCATCGGCGTGGCCCAGTCGACGGCGCTTGTGGCGGGGATCAGCCGCGACGGCGTGACCATGGGCGCCGGCCTGGCCCGTGGTCTCGACCACAGCGACGCGGCCCGCTTCGCTTTCCTGCTTGCGACCCCGATCATCCTGGCGGCGGGCGTCATCAAGCTGCCTGACATGCTCGGGCATCTCGGCAACGGGATTCGCGGCCAGGCGGCCGTCGCGTGCCTGACGGCGGCGGTGACCGCCTATTTCACAGTGCGCTTCCTGGTTGGCTACTTCAAGACCAAAACGCTCGTCCCCTTTGCCGTCTACTGCCTGCTGTTCGGGCTGGGAACGCTGATCTACACCCAGACATAGAGCCTCGCTGCAAGGCTTCGCGCGGGCCGATTGCCTGGGTGCTGCCACCATCATTGCGAGCGCGATGCCTCTTCCCAAGACCCCGCAGAAGATGTTTGAAACCCGCAGCCACGCCTGGGAGGAGGTCGGCCTGCTGCGCCACGTCGATCCGCGCGTGGTCAAGCGGGCGCGCGTGGAGGCGCTGTTGCTGGTGCCGCTGTTCGCGCTTGTGGTGGTGATCTATGACCATCGCGTGAGTCTGTTCGGCACCCCCGGCCGCCACGGCCGCCCGGCGACGCTGGAACAGGCGCTGGAAACCCCCATCCGGGTGGCCACTGTGATCGCGCTGGTGGTTCTCGGCTGGGCGATCGCCCGCGATCTCGGCCGCGGCCTGGGGCCGCCGCTGTTCCGCCGTTTGGACCCTGCGACGGCCGGCACGGTGGGCTTTCTGATCCGATTGATGACGATCCTGCTGGCGCTGCTGGTGGCGCTGCGCGTGGCGGGCATAGAAGCGCGCACGCTGGCCTTGGGAGGCGCGTTCACGGCGGTCATCTTCGGGCTGGCCGCCCAGCAGACGCTCGGCAACATGATCGCGGGGACGGTGCTGTTCAGCGCCAGGCCCTTCCGAGTGGGGGAGCGGGTGCGCCTGCAGGGCGGTCCGCTGGCCGGGCAGATTGAGGGCGTGGTCAGCTCGCTGGGGCTGCTCTACACAACCTTTGCCACCGGCGATGACTCGATCATGGTGCCCAACAGCGTCGTGCTGAACGTCGCCGTGCTGCCGATCAGAGAGCCCGAAGCGGTCAACCTGCGTGCCCGCCTGCGGCCCGGGATGACCCCCGCCGACCTTCAGGAGATCCTCGAGAAAGCACTGCAGACGCCGCTGCGCGACGCCCCGCGGATCACGCTCGAGGAGCTCGATGGAGCAGAGGCGGTGGTGCGCATCGCGGCCGTCCCGCGGGCGGCCGCCGAGGGACGTGAGCTGGCCAGCGAACTGCTCGCGATCGTCTCCGCTCAGACCCGCGCAGGCGCCGCGGGGGAGCCCACGCGGTAGTGCAGGAACAGCTGCGAGTCGCTCTCCAGCACGCTCAGCAGCTCCAGCTCCACGGGGGGTTCGAGCTCGGCGCCGGCGAGGATCCGCAGGCCGCCCCCCGACGCCGCATCGCCACCCGCCAGAAGCGGCGAGAAGGACAGGAAAAGCTCGTCCACCAGTCCCGCCGCAAGCAGCGCCAGGTTCAACCTGGGACCGCCCTCGCACAAGAGCGTGCCCACCCCGAAGCGCTCGGCGAGCTCCGCCAGCGCGCCGGGCAGATCGAGCGCTCCCTCGCGCCCGGCCCGCACATAGTCGATATGGGCGCCGCCGGCGGGCAGGCTGGCGGCTGAGGTGGTGATGATCGCCACGCGCGCCCCGGGCTCGCGCAGCAGGGGGATGTCGCCCGGCAGCGAGAGGCTGGCGGAGACGATGCAGGCGAGCGGCTCGGGGCTCTGGCCGCGTTCACTGCGCCGGCGCCGCAGGGGCTCCTCGCGGATGATCCTGCCGTAGCGCTCTGCGCGCACGGTGCCGGCGCCAACCAGCACACCGTCGACGATCCCGCGCAAGCCGTGGAAGAGCTCGCGGTCGGCGGGGCCGGCGATCGCGCCCGAGCGCCCGCCGACGCTGGCACGGCCGTCGGTGGTGCTGACCATGTTGAGCATCACGTACGGGCGCGCAGCGGTTCGCGTGGGCAGGGCGCGGCGGTAGAGCTCATCGGTGACCTCTGCGACTGCGACCGGGTCACCCGCCGGCAACAGGCGTCGCAGGTTCATGGCCCCACCCTAGCTGCGGCTGGTGCCGCCGGCAGGACCCGCGCACAGGGCCCGCAACATCCGGATCACATGCCTTCAGGGGGACCTGCTACGGTCGTTGGGTCTGGCCGGCACAGAAGACCGGCAAATAAGCAGTGCAAGCGCTCGCAGGTCGAAGCTCTAGAAGCATCCTCCGCGTAGCAGCACGCACATACCGTGGAGGAGTTTCCCACATGCCAACTGGCACAGTAAAGTGGTTCAGCGACGACAAGGGGTTTGGTTTCATCACCCCCGATGACGGCGACAAGGACCTGTTCGTCCATCACACCGGCATCAACGGCGAGGGTTATCGCTCGCTGCAGGAGGGCGCGAAGGTGTCCTACGACCCCGAGCAGGGCGACAAGGGCCCCAAGGCCGTCAACGTCCAGGCGATCTGAGGCCGTTCCCGCGGGGCTGACGCCCCGCGGAGCAGAGATCGACTTTCTGAGAGCCCGTTTCGGCGGGCTCTCACTTCGTGCACGCCGAGAGGCGGTGCTCGCTGGGGTGGCCCTGGCGAGCATCGTCGCGTGCAGCCTGCTGCTCGTGGTGATGGTGGCGGACCGCCCGAGCATCCTCTCGCCGACGACGCACTCAAACTTCTTTCCCGGCTGGATGGCCGGTCCCCTGGGCGGTCTATGGCCGGGGCTGACGCGCAATTCGACGACCCTGCGCTACCTGTTCACAGGCGCGATCGTTGTGATGTACGCGTCCTATCTGATCGCCCTGCGCTACGGGCCGCAGCTGCGTGCGCGCTGGATCATCGCCGCCATCGGGGCGTCGCAGGCGAGCTTTCTGCTGGCCCCGCCGCTGGCGCTGACGGACATCTTCAACTACGTCAACTACGCGCGCATGGAGGTCGTTCACCACCTCAACCCCTACACAACGATCCCGATCCTCGAGCCCCACAGCGATCCCAGCTTCGCGCTCAGCAACTGGCACGAGCTGCTCAGCCCCTATGGGCCGCTGTTCACGCTGATCACATTCGTCGTCGCCCCGCTCGGCGTGGCGGGCGCCTTTTGGGCGATCAAGTGCATCCTCGCGGCGGCCGCCGTGGCGAGCATCGCTCTGGTGTGGAGGTGTGCGCGCATGTTGGGCCGGGACCCGGTGGTGGCGATCGTGTTGGTGGGCCTGAACCCGATCGTGCTGGTGTGGGGGTTGGGGGGCGACCACAACGACTTCCTGATGATGTTCTTCATCCTGCTCGGCTTCTACCTGCTGCTGCTTGGTGGCGAGCGTGAGCGCGCGGGGATGGCGGAGCTCGGCGCCGGCGCTGCGCTGATCACGGCGGCGGCGATCAAGGCATCGGCCGGCGTGCTGTTGCCGGTGGTCGTGGTGGGCCTTTTGCGACGGCCCCGGCGCCTCGGCCTGTGCGTGCTGGGGATGGCCGGCGCCAGCCTGATCCTGGGCGCCGCCAGTTTGATCGCGTTCGGCCTGCACGTGCCCGACCTCAGCACCCAGAGCGAGCTGGTCACCAGCGAGAGCGTGCCCAACCTGATCGGCCTGGCGTTGGGCAGCGGCGGCGAGAACACGACGCTGCACACGCTGATGAGCGCAGCGCTGGCGCTGGCCCTTTTGCTGTGCTGCCTACAGGCCTACGCGCGGGGCGCAGGGCGGGGGAGCCTGGTGGCCGCCGACCGGCTTCTGAGCGCCTGCGGCTGGGCCAGCGTGGCCCTGCTGGTCACGCTCAGCTGGGTCCTGCCTTGGTACGTGCTGTGGGTGCTTCCCTTCGCGGCGCTGTCAAGCTCGCGCAGGCTGCGCGGCGCAGCGCTGCTGCTGGGCGCGTATCTGATCATTGCCTGGGCGCCTGCTTCGGGGCTTTTGTGGAACGCCGTTGGCTTTCACCCCGAAAAGACGTCGCTCGGCCGGCTGCACCAGCGCTATGTCAAGGAGCTGCTGAACTGATCGGCCTCAGCCGTCCTCGGGTGGGCGACGGGCTCGCTTGCGCTCGCTGCTGTGGCGCTTTGCGGTGAGCCGGCGCTCCCGCGAGGCGGTGGTGGGGCGGGTGGCGCGGCGCTTGCGCGGGACGGCCAGCGCACTGTCCAGGCGTTCGGCCAGTCGTGCCAGCGCCAGCTCGCGGTTGCGGGACTGCGAGCGCCCGTCCTGGGCGATCGCGACCAGTCGTGGCCCCACGCGCGTGAGCAGGCGCGCCCGCTGGGAGTCGCTTAGCGAGGGCGAGCTGAGCACGTCGAAGCTCGCTTCCACGCGTGAGGCGGTGACATTCGCGTGCTGTCCGCCCGGCCCCGAGGAGCGGCTCGTGCGGATGATCACCTCCGCCAGCGGGATCGTCAACCCACGCGTGAGGCGCAGTCCCTCGGGCACCGCAGCCGCGCGCTCAGACTGTGCCCGCAGGACCGGCGCGGACGGCCCCCGGAGGCCCGTCGCCGGCCTGCTCGCCGTCGGCCAGGCGCCCGTCACGACCGATGTATCCGTCCTTGCCGCCGGCGCACAGGTAGATGGCGTCGCCCTCGCCGACGTTGCGCAGCTTGCGTTGCGTGGCGGCGTCCACGCGCGCGAACGTGCCCTCGGGCAGGCGCGCCACGAAGCCGTCGCCGAACTCCATCTCGAGCACGCCGCGGTGCACGAAGTAGAGCTCCTCCTGGACGTCGTGGCTGTGGAAGCGGGTTTCGATCCCCGGGGGTATGACGAGCGCGTTGACGCCGAAGGCGCTGACGCCCAGGCCCTTTCGAACCTTGCGAAAGCCGGGGCCCTCGCCGAGGTCGTCGAGATGGCCGACGGCATAGCCCTGGCCCGTTTTCACGTTGGGGTACTGCGATGCCTCCATGTGCGCCTCGCTTTCAGTGGTCCGCCACGTGGCCGTCCTGCGGTGATATCGGCCTGCCCTCGTTGACCCACCGGGCCAAGCCTCCGCTCATGGAGTATGCCTCGTAGCCGGCCGCGCGGAATGCCTGGGCGGCCATCTCCGAGCGTGAGCCGGCACGGCAGTAGAAGATCACTGGGAGCTCGCGCTCGACGGTGGCAGCCTGCGCGGACAGCGCGATCAGCTCCAGATGGCGCGTGCCCTCGATGTGCCCGGCCTCGCGCTCGTAGGACTCGCGCACATCGATCACCTGCAGGCCCTGGTCGTCTTTCAGCCAGGCGGCGACACGCTCGGGGTCGAGCTCGATCTCCGAACCATCACCTATCGCGTCCACGGCCAAAGAGCGTAGCGGCCGCGATCAAACGACCGCCGGGCCCGCCGCACGGAGGGGCGGGCCCGGCGGAGAGGGGGCTTTTGGCTTAGGAGGAGGCTTGCGCGGCGGAGGCGGCGGTGACCGAAACCGAAACGCCACCGGCGCTGGCGCTGCCGCTGACAGATGCGCTGCCGGAGGCGCCGCCGTGCGCTTCTTCGGCCGGAGGGGCTTCTTCAGCGGGAGGGCTGGATGCTTCGGCTTCCTTCGGCGGGACGATGTTGAGGATGTAGGGGTTTTCGGGACCTGACATGAGGGCGGTCACGACCGGGCCGGCTACGGCGCCCTTGAGGCCGCTGCAGCTCCACGAGGGAATCGTGACGGTGCCCGCGAAGTGGTTGCCGTACTTGGTCAGTTCGCTCAGTGAGAGGGTCTCGGCCAGTTCGAAGACGACGGGCGCTGCGGTTGTGCAGCTGATCGGAGTCTCGATGCCCGCGATACCCACCGCGGTCAGGCCCAGATTGGCCTTGGAGATGATGGCGAGGTTCAGTTTGCCTTCTGTGGCCGGCGTGATCACGCCTTCGGAGGGCCCGGCCTCGGTGAAGGACACGGAGGCGGTGACCGGGGTGGCGCTGCCGGCGAGGGTGATGGGAGTGCTGAAGTTGGGCACGAACACTTCGCCGCTCAGCGACCCAGTGAGAGTCGACAGGCTCAGGATCGCGCCGCCGTTGAAGGTCGAGCCTTCCGGCAGGGTGATCGTCTGCTCGGCTTTCTTCAGCGTCAGCGATCCCGACACCACCCAGTTGTTGAATTTGGTGTGCACCGTGATCGCCGATGCGGGTGCGGCCGCGACGGCCATCGCCGCGGCTGAAGCGAAGCCGGCGAGGACGGCAACTGAACGATTGCGCGTTACTGACATTCCTGGAACCCCTCCTGATCTGGTTGCTGAGCCCGAGTCATCTCTCCCGGCCGCCACGAGGCGGCCGAATAGGACTCCAGTACCCGCGGTCGGGCCTTTCCAAACATGCCCGTTAGGATGGCCGGGTGCAGACGCTCAGCGACGTGTACACGGTCCCCCAGGAGAACCTTGACTTCTGCGCGACCATCGGGCAGATCGCCAGAGAGAAGATCGCGCCGCGCGCGGCCGAGATCGACGAGCGGGCGGAGTACCCGTGGGACATTCGCAACATCCTCGCCGAGCAGGACGTGCTGGCGCTTCCCTTCCCCACGGAGTACGGCGGGACGGGGACGGGCACGCTGATGTTGAACATGGCGATCGAGGAGATCGCCAAGGTCGATGCCTCGTGTGCGCTGATGCTGATGGTCCAGGAGCTGGGAACGCTGCCGATCCAGCTGTTCGGCAGCGACGAGCTGAAGGAGCGCTTCCTGCCCCGCTGCGCCTCTGGCGAGCATTCGCCGGCGTTCGCGCTGTCAGAGCCCGAGGCCGGCTCGGACCCCGCGGGGATGAAGACGAAAGCAGTTGCCGACGGCGATGAGTGGGTGATCAACGGCACCAAGAACTGGATCTCGAACCTGGGCGTGGCCGACTTCTATATCTGCTTCGCCGTCACAGACCCCGAGTCCAAGCGCATAACGGCATTCGTCGTGGAGGCCGACCGCCCGGGCTTCAGCGTGGGCAAGCTCGAGCACAAGCTCGGCATCCGCGCCTCGCCCACCGGCCAGCCGATCTTCGAGGACGTGCGGGTGCCCCAGGAGAACGTGATCGGCGAGGTGGGCAGGGGCCTGTCGGTGGCGCTGGGTACGCTCGAGCGCACGCGCCTGGGGGCCGCGGCGCAGGCGCTGGGCATCGCCCAGGGCGCGACCGACTACGCCGTGGCGTATGCGCGCGAGCGCAGGCAGTTCGGGCGGGCGATCAACGAGTTCCAGGCGATCCAGTTCAAGCTCGCGGACATGGAGACGCGCACGGCAGCCTCGCGCGAGCTGCTCTACAAGGCGTGTGCGATGGCCGATCAGGGCCATCCAGAGCGGGGGAAGTACTCATCGATGGCAAAGGTCTTCTGCTCGGACACGGCGATGGCGGTGACGATCGAGGCGGTGCAGGTGCTGGGCGGCTACGGTTATGTCAAGGAGTATCCGGTGGAGCGGATGATGCGAGACGCCAAGATCACACAGATATACGAGGGCACCAACGAGATCCAGCGGCTCGTGATCGCCCGTACGCTGGCGTAGGCCCTCCGGTGCGCTCCTCGAGGCCTCAGAATCCCCTTGGGCCGCTTCGCGGGATGGGCGTGGCGGCGCTGATCGCGATGTCGATCGGGCTGGTGGTGATCGTGATCGGGCAGGGCTTCAGCACCATTGGCGGCGTGCGGGCGCTCGAGCAGGTGGCGCTGGGAGTGCTCCTCGCCGCCGCCCTGATGGGCTTCGCGGCGTTCGTTGCTGTGCGCCTTGCGGGCTGGCGCGACCCGGAGTCAGAGACGGAGTTCGAAGAGATCGTGCGCCACACCGAGAAGCTCGCCCGCGAAGGGCTGGCGGTCGATCCCGAAGAACGCGAGTTCATGGAGCTCGACCCGCTCGACGACGATGACTTCGAGGAGCTCGTTCGCGACGCCCTCGACGATCTCCCCGACCTGCTCGTGGGCGCGCTGGCGCACGTCGCCGTCGTGATCTCCGACGGTGGCCGCCGCCGCGGCGCCTACGGCCTCTATCAGGGGGCCGGCGGCACGCGCGCCACCACGCACGACCGCATCGTGATCTTCCGCGACACGCTGCGCCGCGACTTCGGGCACGACCCGGACCTGCTGCGCGACCAGGTGACGCGCACGGTGCGTCACGAGCTGGCCCACCACGTGGGTTTCGACGAGCTGGGCGTCAGCCGCCTGGACCTGTAGAGCCCGGCCCAACGACCAAGGAGAAGAGCCCCACATGCCCGAAGCAGTGATCGTCGACGCCATTCGCACGCCCATCGGCCGCGCCGTCAAGGGCTCGCTGCGCTCCGTCCGCGCCGACGATCTCGCGGCGATTCCGCTGAAGGCGCTCATGGAGCGCAACCCCCAGCTCGATCAGCTCTCGATCGGCGACGTGATGATGGGATGCGGCTACGGCGAGGGAGAGTCCGGCTACAACGTCGGGCGCATCGCCGCGCTGCTGGCGGGCATCGACCATCACGTGCCCGCCTGCACCGTCAACCGCTTCTGCGCCTCCTCGCTGCAGACCACGCGCATGGCCTTCCACGCGATCAAGACGGGCGAGGGCGACACCTACATCGCCGCCGGCGTCGAGGCCGTGAGCCGGGTGGGGCGCGGCAACCAGTTCGAGTTCAACCACAAGGTGGACGGTTCCGAGGGCGCGCCGTATGACGTCTACATCCCCATGGGCATGACCGCCGAGAACGTCGCCGAGCGCTGCAACGTCAGCCGTGTGGCCCAGGACGAATGGGCGCTCATCTCCCAGACGCGCGCCGTGGCGGCGGTCGAGTCGGGGCATTTCGAGAAGGAGATCGTGCCCGTGACGGTGCCCGCGCATCAGGAGACCGACAAGGAGGGCAACGTGATCGACGTGCCCGAGACGGTGGTCAGCCGCGACGACGGCCCGCGCCCGGGGACGACGATGGAGAAGCTGGCGGCGCTACCCCCGGTGTTCAAGGAGGACGGGACGGTCACCGCCGGAAACGCCTGCCCGCTCAACGACGGGGCCGCCGCGCTGCTGGTGATGAGCGATGAGAAGGCGAGCTCGCTGGAGCTGAAGCCGCGAGCGCGCATAGTCGCCTCCACCGTCGCCGCGATCCGCCCCGAGATCATGGGCCTCGGCCCGATACCGGCGATCCAGAAACTGCTTCAGAACACGGGCATGGCGATGAGCGACATCGACGTGGTCGAGATAAACGAGGCGTTCGCCGCCCAGATCGTGCCCTGCAGGGAGGATCTTGGGATCGACGAGGAGAAGCTCAACCCCTTCGGCGGAGCGATCGCGCTGGGGCACCCCTTTGGCATGACCGGGGCGCGCATCATGACGACGCTGCTCAACGACCTCGAGGCGCGCGATCAGACGTTTGGCATCGAGTCCATGTGCGCCGCCGGCGGCATGGGCATGGCGATGCTCGTCGAACGGCTTCGCTAGGACTTCTTTTTAGGAGCCGCCTGCGGCGGCCGCGTGCGTGGCCGGTGCGGGACCGGTGCGCTTTGAGAGGGTCAGCGCGAACAGCTCATCGGGGTCGGTGAACCAGCGCACGAGCTCCAGGCCGGCAGCAGCCAGATCGCCGTCGAGGCGCTGGCGCGTGAACTTGGCGCTGATCTCCGTGCGCATCTCCTCGCCTTTGCGGAAGCGCACGTTGAGGTCGAGGTCGCGCACCAGCGTGGTGTGCTCGCGCCGTGCCCGCAGACGCATCTCGATCCACTCGTGCTCGCGGTCGAACAGCGCCACATGATCAAAGTCATCGGGATCGAAGCCGGCTCCCAGCTCGCGGTTGAGCACGCGCAGCACGTTGCGGTTGAACTCCGCCGTGACGCCCTCGGCGTCGTCGTAGGCGGCCTCCAGCACACCTGGGTCCTTGACCAGATCGGTGCCCAGCAGCAGATGGTCCTCGGGGCCCAGCAGCTGGGCGACCTCGCGCAGCACGCGGCGGCGGCTGCCCGGCGGGAAGTTGCCGATGGTGCCCCCGAGGAAGACCACGATGCGCGGGCCCACGGCGGCGGGCACGCGGTCGAGGTGGCGCTCGAAGTCACCGATCACGCCATGCACCGACAGGCCCTCATACTCGTCGGTGAGCTCCTCGGCGCACTCGCGCACCATCGTCTCGGTGACGTCCACCGGCACATAGCGCGCGAGCGTGCCGCCGGCCTGCAATGCGTCCAGCAGCACCCTCGTCTTGGCTGCTGTGCCCGATCCCAGCTCGACCACCTCGACGGCCCGGGTGAGAGCGGCCAGCTCGCCGGCGCTCGCCTGCAGGATGGAGCGCTCGGCGCGCGTCGGGTAGTACTCGGGCAGTTCGCAGATGCGGTCGAACAGCTCGGCGCCGCGGGCATCGTAGAAGTGCTTCGGGGGCAGCTCCTTGAAGGGGCGCGTGAGGCCGTCGAGAACGTCCTCGGCGAGCGACCGCTCGTCAGCTTCTCCCAAGTGCGAGTCGATCCGGATGGCCGCCTCGACGACGGGCTCCGGTGGCGTGAACGGCGTCATGGCGTCTACGGGTCCCTCACTGCTCCCCGTCGCTCCAACGCTATCACTGCGCGTCGCCGGCAAGGCGCACACCGGCAAAGATCTGCCGGCGCAGGGGCAGGTCC
>Ga0302325_10004779_pt1 | contig 31175 bp, 27 predicted proteins | sample Palsa_T0_2_FD_201948 | JGI IMG/M metagenome (GOLD analysis project Ga0302325, IMG submission 201948) | Peat permafrost microbial communities from Stordalen Mire near Abisko, Sweden - Palsa_T0_2 | ecosystem: Environmental > Terrestrial > Soil > Palsa > Peat permafrost | place: Sweden: Abisko... | reverse complement strand
CGGAATTACAAAGTGCGGTCGGGTCGGCCTTGGACGGCGTGACGGCCGAAGATTGCCGCGGCTTTTTCCAACACTGCGGATATGCCGCTACATTAAAATGAGAGATGCTCTAGGGACGCCGACTGTGAAACAAATTCCTCCAAGTCTCACGGTGCGATGGGATGCTATCTGTCCGCCAGCGTAGTTCCCTCAAACGGCGGCGTGGATTTGAAGAGGTCGCGCAGGGCGGAGACGGCGGTGTATTTGCTGTAGCCCCCGGCGGGCATCGGGTTGGTCGCGCCGACCAGGGAAACCAGAACGCTGAAGACGAGCAGGATGCCAGCCAGCGACCAGGCCCAGGTCGTGTGCGGCCTGCGAAGCCAGGCGCCGGCCCAGAAGAAGAGGATCGGTAGAAATACGATCAGCCAGCGGTTGCCGAAATCGGCGGTGGATTCGCCGTAGCGGCTGGCGCTGAATCCGATCACGCCGACCAGGACGGCGATGGCGCTGTCGGCGGCAAGGATTTTCGTGGTCGCGGGCCAATGCCGGTGCATGACCGCGAACATTCCGGCCAGGCCGAGGAGGACCACGGGGAAATGGACGAGCAGGCCGTGTTCGCCGATGAACGTCCAGATGAAGGTGGACAATCCGTGTTCCGTTTTTTGCAGCAATGTTGGGGCGGGTGGATTGGAATCGAGGATGTCATCCAGATCGATCGGGCGGTCGAAATCGGTAGACTCGGGCGTGGCGTCGATGGCAGGCTCGGCGATATAGAGCCGTCGATGCACGGTCAATTCGGGGTGCATGGAGCCGGGCAGGATATTGCCGGTCAATGGGACGGTGAGCGTAGCGTGCAGAAGGATGGGCGGCGTTGCGCCGAACAGGTAAAGGATTATTCCGCCGATGCGGAGGGCGGCGGGCAATCGCATCGCGGCGACGACGACCAGGAAAAGTCCCAGAAAGATGATGGCGGAGAGGTCGATGGTGGCGGCCAAGGCGGCGAAAAATCCGGCGAGGATCAGCCAGCCGCCGCCGCGCGAGGGGTTGGGGCTGGCCGATAGATGGATCAGACAGCCGGCCGCCGCCAGGACCAGCACCGCGGCGGGGACATGGGGGTTCAGGACCACGGCGTAGCTGACCAATCCGGTGGCGAACACCACAGCCGCCGCCAGGGCGGTTCGCCACGGCCGGCGGAGCTCGAAGATGCGGCCCATTCGATAGACCAGTCCCGCAGCCCCGGCCACCGGGAGCGTAACTCCCAGCAGAGTCAGCAGATAGGGAACCAGGACGGAGTTTCCGCGAAGGTGATATCCCATCCAATCCATAATCAGGGCCGGACCGCTGAGGAGAAAAGCGAGCATCGGCGGCTGATCGCTGTAGACGTGCTGACCGATCTTGATGAAGTGTCCGGGCAGGATGAACTTGCCGGTGTCGATGGCCAATCGGTCGAACAGAGGTCCGGAATCGGAAGCATGATCGACCAGCGCGGAGATGGTGGCCAGTCGAAGCTGCTCATCATCCGAGGCCCGGCCGGGATGTCGCAGCGGCCGCAGCAGCGGCAAACAGAATAAGAGCACCACGACCGGCGTCGCCAGCGCCCACGGGCGGACGAACGGCCGTCTGATGGGTTTAGCGGGATTTTCAGGAATCGCTTGCATGGGCTGACCGAATCAATACACCTTTAGATACTGCACGAAATTGCGGAGAATGCGCTCGCCCTGACGGGCGTAGCGCGGGTAGTTTTTGGCGGTTTCCTCACGGATTGTCATTTCTCCACCGGCGCCGAGAACGCTGGCGATCTCATGCCGTCCGGTGGAAACAACCGCCTCGATGTTCTCCGAGGTAAATTCAAAATGATATTGGAATCCAAACAGCCGATTTTTGAATCTGAAGGCCTGGTTCTTGCATAATCGGCTGGAACTGAGCAGTGCGTTGCCCGCCGGCGGCGGTGGGGCGGGCGGGGGCGGCGCATGCGGCGGCGGGGGCAGGCGCGGAAGATCGAATGTATCGTGATGCCAGTGGAACATCATCGAGCCATCGATCAGACCCATGACGATCGGCTCGGTTCCACCGGGAAAGGGGAAATTGACCGCACCCCATCCCAGTTCCGGAGCCGGCACGGCCGGATCTTCCGGCTTGGTCCCGGGCCGGGTATTTGGATAAACCTTCGCGCCCGCCGCGTGCGCTAGTAATTGGGCTCCCAGGCAGATTCCCAGGACGGGCCTGTCCGCGGCGATCAATCGCTTCAGAACTTCTATTTCCTGGGCGAGAAAGGGAAATTTTGGATTTCCGATGTCGCTCACGGACATCGTGCCGCCCAGAACGATCAGGACGCGCACTTCGTCCAGGTCGGTTGGCACCTCATCCCCCTGATGGAGGGATCGAACCTGAACCGGAATTCCATAGTCGCGGAATATGGGAACGATCCGCCCAGGCCCTTCGTGGGCGACATGCTGCAGGATCACGGCGCTGCTCATATCTGGGACAATGATCCGCTTTGGCGGACGGCCTTGTCAAGTTCGGCCGTGATTTGGCGTGCGACGCGGGCGCGGGCGGCCTGGGCGGGAGTGGTTTTTGGGCCTTCCGGGCTGAAAACGACACGAAACCAGTGCCGGCCATCACTTGCGCAATTTGGATAGATTTGCGCAAGAGTTTTCATGAGTTCTTTGAGCGATGCAAAACCATCTGCCTTGGCATCCGCTTCGGTCAGGTCTTTCAGGTTGACCTCTTCACAGGACAGGATATTCAGCCAACCAAATCCCGGCGCTTTGGCGCGGGTGCCCGCGCGCAGGCGGCGCGATTTCCAACGACGCAAGGTGGTGGTTTTATCGCCCCGGCGGATGGCGTCGATAAATCGCCGTTTGAATAGAATCTGGGGCATTCAACGCCCTCAACCCTGGTTGCTCGCGCTTGCTGGATTCCGGTTTATGACCCGATGACCCTCAGTTGCTTCAGAATAATGATCGCCAGGAGAACGGCAACAATCGCCAGGATCCAAAGCAATCGCGTTTTCGTCAGTTGTTTGTATCCCTCGGTGCTGGGGCCAGTGAGTCGCCGTTCTCTCAATGCCGCTTCCTTGCGATCATTTCGACAAGCGCCGCAGATATGCCGCCCCTCGAAATCGCTCAGAGCCGCCGTCGCCACGATGCGCCCGCAATCGGCGCATCGCTCGCCTTTTGGCTTTGCTCTCTCCTGGTCCAGTTTGTGACAGGCGTAACACCAGTACCCGCGACTGTCGCGCAACCGTTTCTGGCCCGTCAAATCCTTTCCGCATTCACAACAAACCTTGGTCGGGGCAGCGGCGGCTTTTTCATCGACGACGGTGTCCCCGCTGGTCGGCGATGGGGTTTCCAGTGGATTTGTGCCGGATTTATCGGACCAACAGGTGCAGGCTCGGCCGGGATCATCCGAATTCCCGCCAATAATCCCGCCACAATCTGGACAAATTAAGTCAGTTGACATCACCAAAGAATCCCAGCAGCGTATTGCCGCATTTTATTGTACACCTTGTCCCGGCTGACTGGTAACCATTGATAAAAAACCGCGAGGACCGAGGATATAAACATATAAATATGGGGTGGTTATGGCGCAAAATGCCCTGGCGGCGCCGATCATGCCGAAATGCGCGGCAATCCGCGGTTGGCGGTTTGAGGTCGTGGCTCTGGTGGGTCGATGAAGGGGTGGCGACTGCCGCCGGGCCGGGGTTGGAAACGCCTGCGCAAAGCGTTAAGCTTTACGCCGGTGCGTTCTGATGATGGCCTACAATTGAGAACCGAACCAGCTCAGTGGGGAGCATGCGAATTTCGTTATGGACCCTTACGACATCATTAACCGTGGGAATGCGGATTACATCGACAGGCTGTATCAGCTCTACCAAACCGACGCCCGGTCGGTGGATGCCTATTGGCAGGCGTTTTTTGCCGGTTTTGAGGCCGCGGGTGGACGCGCCGCCACTTTGACCGGCGCCTTTGCCGTCGAGGGCCAGAGTGATCCGAATGAAATCGACCCCAGTCGGGCCCGCGCCGGCGTCGAAACCAAAAATCTCGTCCATTCCTATCGCGAGCTTGGGCACTTCATCGCCGATCTCGATCCTCTTGGCCACAATCGGCCGACGCATGCGCTGCTCGATCTTTCGCAGTTCGGACTCACCCCCGCGGACATGGACAAGCGCGTCACCCATTGCGATTTTCAGGGAGCGTTCGACGGCACCCTCCGCGATCTCATCGAAAAGCTTCGGGCCACATATTGCAGCACGATCGGAGTCGAATTCGTTAATATCTCCGACAAGGCCCAGCGTGACTGGCTGATCCAGCGGATGGAGCCGATTTATAACCGTCCGGTCCTCACCAAGGCCGAGCGGCAGGCGCTGTTGTACGAAGTGGTGGTGGCCGAGGAGTTCGAAGAATTTCTCGGCCGCAAACAGAAGGGCCAAAAGCGTTTTGGCCTTGAAGGCGGCGAATCACTCATTCCGCTGCTCAACACGCTGGTCGATGACGGCGCAGCGCTGGGGATTCAGGAAGTCGTCATGGGAATGGCGCATCGCGGCCGGCTCAACGTGTTGGCCCATGTCGTCAACAAACCCTACGAAGTCATCTTCCGCGAATTCGAGGGCAAGACGGCCGAAGGCCAGGATGGCGACGGGGACGTCAAATATCACCTCGGCTATGCCCAGGACCGCCGAACCAAAAACAACCACAGCATCCATATCGCGCTGAGTTATAATCCGAGCCATCTGGAACTGGTCGATCCGGTCGTCGTTGGAATCGTCCGCGCCAAGCAGAATTATCGCGGCGATCACGCCACGCGGACGCGCGTCGTGCCCATTCTGATTCACGGCGACGCCGCGTTCTGCGGGCAGGGAATTGTTCATGAAACCCTGGGGCTGTCCGAGTTGCCGTATTACCGCACGGGGGGGACGATCCATGTGATCGTCAACAACCAGATCGGTTTCACGACGGTTCCGCGTCAGGGCCGGTTTACACCGTATCCCACCGATGTGGCGAAGATGATTCAGGCGCCGATTTTCCATGTGAACGGTGACGATCCCGAAGCGTGCGTTCACGCCGCGAAGCTGGCGATCGCGTTTCGGCAGCAATTCCATTGCGATGTGATGATTGACGTCTGGTGTTATCGCAAGAACGGCCACAACGAGCAGGACGAACCCAGTTTCACGCAGCCGGTCATGGCCCGCGAGATCGCGGCCAAGGTTCCGGTTCGCGACCTGTATGCCAGGAAGCTCATCGACCAAAGCGTCGTCACGCCCGAGGCGTTGGAGGCCATGAAGACCGAAGCGGTTCAACGGCTCGATGAAGCGCTCACGCAGGCCCGTGAAACACAGCCGACGGCCGTTGCCCTGCCGCCGTCGTTTGGCGGAGTTTGGAAGGGGTTCGTACGCGCCGGCGAGGATTGGTCTGCCGTCACCAAGGTTTCCGCCGATGTTCTGCGGGAAGTCGGACAAGGCGCCACCCGCGTTCCGAGCGGGTTCGTCATTCATCCCAAGCTGAAAAAACTGATGGAAAGCCGGCTGGAAATGTCGCTGGGCAAAGCCCTGATCGACTGGGGCGGGGCGGAAATGCTCGCCCTGGGCAGTCTGCTGCTGGAGGGGACTCCCGTCCGCTTCGTCGGACAGGACACGCAGCGCGGAACATTCTCGCACCGACATGCGGCGCTTCGCGATTACAACAGCGGCGAAAAATATGTGCCCCTGTCCAACATCAGCGAACACCAGGCCCCGATCATCTTCGTCAATACCAATTTGTCCGAGCTGGCGGTGCTGGGATTTGAATACGGATTCAGTTCCGCCGACCCGCGGAACCTCGTCGTCTGGGAAGCTCAGTTCGGTGATTTCGTCAATATGGCCCAGGCGATCGTCGATCAGTTCATCGTCGCGGCCGAATCGAAATGGGGGAAAATGTCCGGCCTCGTGATGCTGCTGCCGCATGGGTATGAGGGATCGGGGCCGGAGCATTCCTACGCATATCTCGACCGGTTCCTCGCCCTGTGTGCAGAGGACAATATTCAGGTGGTTTATCCCAGCACGCCGGCGCAGTATTTCCATTTGCTTCGACGGCAGATGCGGCGAAATTTCCGCAAGCCGCTGATTCTGATGATGCCCAAGGCCAATCTTCGCGAGGCCATTTCCAGCCTTGCCGAGCTGACTGAAGGATCGGTGCATCTGGTGATCGATGATCCCGGTTTTCCCTCGCGGGATCGCGTCCGGCGGCTACTGCTGTGCAGCGGGAAGATTTATTTCACTCTCGACGCGGCCCGCAAGAAGGCGGCGATGGGAGATGTCGCGCTGGTTCGCGTCGAGCAGCTCTATCCGTATCCCAAGACCGAATTGCAGGCAATTCTTGCCAAGTATCGCAATGTGAATGAGGTGGGCTGGGTCCAGGAAGAGCCGAAGAATCGCGGGGCGTGGACGTTCATGTCCGACCGTCTTGCGGCGATGCTGCCGGAAACGGCCGTGCTGAACTATTTCGGCCGCGAGGAATCCGCCAGCCCCGCGGTCGGGTCCAAGCGGATCAACGATCGGGAAGAAGCGGACATCATCTCCCGCGCTTTGGACCTCCCGACCCAGGAGCCTCCCAAACCCGCCAGCCCCGAACCCAAACTTGAAAAAATCGCCCACGGCTCCGGCGTCGGTGGCGATTAACATCAACTTCAATGATCGAATGATTAGCGGACAAAGGATTGTTTCATGGCTATCCAGGTAAGAGTTCCCGGTCTGGGCGAATCGGTCAAGCAGGCCAAGCTGCTCAAATGGCACAAGCACGAGGGGGATGCCGTCAACATTGACGAGCCGCTTTGCGAATTGGAAAGCGACAAGGCCAACGTGGATGTGCCGGCCGAATCGGCCGGGATCATTCATCCCAAACGGCTCGAGGGAGATACGGTCGACGTCGGTGAGGTCATCGCGGAGATTGATCCCACCGGCGTCAAGGCCGCCAAGGCCGCAGCCGAGCCAAAACCAGCGCCGGCCGCCGCGCGGGCCCCCGCCCCGGTTGTTGTCGAGGCCAATCCATCTGAAGATTACAGCCCGGCTGTTCGGCGATTGCTCGCGGAGAATCAGCTTGATCCCAAATCCATCGCCGGAACCGGGCCGAAGGGGCGGCTGACCAAGGAGGATGTCGAATCGTTCCTCGCATCCCGCAATCCGCCGCTGGCGACGATTCAGTCCGCTCCCGCCCCCGGCCCCAACATGGAGCGGAAGAAAGATGTCGCCACGGTCGCGCCGGCGCTGCCCGGATCAATCAGCCAGGCGATCATGTTCGATTCCACCGGCATCCATCGCGCTCCGCTCAGCAAAATCCGCAAGCGGATCGCCGAGACGCTCGTCCAGGCGCAGCATACGGCCGCGATCCTGACGACGTTCAACGAAGTCGATCTCACGGCCGTGATCGAGCTGAGAAGTAAATTCAAGGAGCGATTCCAGGAAGTTTACGGAGTGGGGCTTGGCTTCATGAGCTTCTTCGCACGGGCCTGCGTCCTGGCTTTGAAGGAATTTCCCCGGGTCAACGCGTTTCTCGAAGGCGACATCGTCGTATATCACCAGTTTGTTCACCTTGGGATCGCGGTCAGCACCGATCGCGGATTGGCCGTCCCGGTCCTCCGCAACGTGGAGAAAATGTCCTTCGCCAAGATCGAAACCGAGATCAAGCGCATGGCCGCCGCGACGCGCGATGGGAAACTTTCGCTGGAAGAACTGTCCGGCGGCACATTCACGATTACCAACGGCGGCATCTTCGGCAGCCTGCTCAGCACGCCAATTCTTAATCCTCCCCAAAGCGGAATCCTCGGCATGCACGCCATCCAGAAACGACCCGTGGTGATCAACGACAAGATCGAAATCCGCTCGATGATGTATGTGGCCCTCAGCTACGATCACCGGCTCGTGGATGGGCGGGAATCGGTGAGTTTTTTGGTGAAGCTGAAACAGTATCTGGAAGACCCGACGCGGTTGATGCTGGAGATATGAATCGCGGTCCCTTCACGACGCGCGCTTACGTCGCGCTTCAGCCCTTTTCAAATCATAATGCATCTGAAGATTGAGCCAGACTTCCGGCGAGGTGTTCAGTTCAGCGGCCAGATCGAGGGCGGAGTCGGCGGTCACGCCTCTCTTGCCTGAGATCAACTCATTAAGCTTGGCGGCGGTCCACCCAAGCCGCCTGGCGAAAGCCCGTTGAGATATGCCGGCCGGTGCAAGAAACTCCTCGCGAAGCATTTGGCCCGGATGAAGGGGATTGGGGGGACGCATTCTACACCTCAATGATAGTCGACAATTTCCACCTCGTATGCTCGGTCGCGCCATCGGAAAATGATCCGCCATTGGTCGTTGATGCGGATCGAATGATATCCCGCCAGCGGAGTTTCAACGAATGCCTCTTTCGCGGGTGCGGAACATTTCACGTCGGCGTTGATTATGCGTCACGGAACTTGCGGCTCTTGGGGCGAAGGGCCCACGACGCGATAACAATGCACAATATGATGAGCGGGGTCGCGATTTTTATCGCCGGATCCCCGACCGAGGCATGTGACGCGGATGCGCCGCTAAGATCAAAAAACATGCCGGCGTAGGCCCACTCTTTCAATCTCGGCAATCGAGGCAAGAGGATGGTGATCCCACCGAGCACCTTCCACACACCCAGAATGGTCACAAAGTAGACGGGATATCCGAGATGAATCATGCCTTTCATCAGGAAGGCCGGCCGGGCGAGTTCATTCACGCCGCCCGACAGAAATACAAATGCGGTGAGGCCGGTCGTTATCCAATAGGCAATATTTCGCATCTTCATTGAGGGCCTTTGTTTTTAGGCGTCCAAGCAACAAGCGGAACGTTCAGCTCAGGCTCTTATCCTGCACATTGGCTTGCAATAATGCCAGTAGGTTACTATTTGGAATATGCGGACATCAGTGCCTCCAATTGTATTTCTAGCCGCTACGTTCTACGGAATATGGGCTCAAGCTCAAACGTTGGACGGCTTGTGGCTTTCGGACGGCGGCAACGTGCTCTACGAGGTCAAGGGTGATGCGTTGCGCACGTTCGAGATCACCGCCATCAGTCGCATTCCGGCGTGGAAGGTTTTGGGCGAAGGCGACCCAGCCGGTGGCGGAGCGGTGGTCTTTGCGCAGGGTGCCGGCATGCGGCGACTTACCCTGGACACACCGAACACCGCACGCCTTCAATCCGACTGTTCGGTCGCCGATATCCTCCTGCGGAGAGCGCAACAGCCGCTAAAGAGCTATGGAGAATTTTTGGATAATACACCCCAGACCAGCTACGCGGTCTTCTGGGAAACATTCGCCGAGAACTATCCATTTTTTGAGCTGCACCACGTTGACTGGGCGGCGGTGGATCGGGAATTCCGGCCTCAAGTGACCGCGACAACATCCCCCGACGCGCTGTTTCGCATTCTGCGCAAAATGATCGGACCTCTCCATGACGCCCATACAAGCCTGAGTGCCCCGGACATTAAACAGCAATTCAGGGGCTATCGGCCCAACCCAAATCAACTGCAATACAATGATTGGGTGCGGAGTGCCCTGATCATCGCGACAAAGTATGTGCGCGGCAACATGCAATACTACTGTAAGAATCAAATCAGCTTCGGAATGTTGGACCGCTCGATCGGCTATCTGAAGATGTGGTCGTTTGACAATTACGCCGATACACCGGACTACGCCGCACAATTAAGGGCATTGGAAGCGGCGCTGGACACAATATTCCGTGATTCCGAGAAACTCCGGGGCTTCGTGATCGACGTGCGACTCAACACCGGCGGATACGACGGCCTGGGTCTCAGTATCGCCTCCCGTTTGGCCAGCCGGGATTACCTCGCGTACTCAGTGGAAGTGCGTGACAATATTGACGGCCCTTTGCGTTTCTCTAAGCCACAAGCCATCCGGGTCCGCGCCAGCGGGCGGCCCGGATTTCACGGCAACGTCGTTCTGCTCACCGGCAACCAATGTGTCAGCGCCGGCGAGACGTTCACGATGGCTTTACTCGGCAGAAACCCCATCGTTACCCGCATCGGCGAAAACACGCAGGGCGTTTTTTCGGACGTCCTCACGCGCAGGCTCCCAAACGGCTGGGTATTTGGCTTGCCAAATGAAATCTATCTAACGGAAGAAGGCAACGCCTTCGACGGATCAGGCGTGCCCCCGGATATATCCTTGCCCGTTTTTCCCCGCGAAGACCTCCAGAACGGCCATGATTCCGCGCTTGAGAAGGCACTCCAGGTTCTCAGTAATCAACGCCGATAATTTCACCGTGAAAACGGATTGAGGTTCAGCGCTCAGAGCGTATCAATGAATCAGATCCCCCTCAATCCAACAACCCATACTCCACCAAAACCGCTTCCTGCCGTTCCGTTAGCAGCGCTTGAAGCTGTTTGCGGGCGACCGTCAGGTCCTGCTTGGCCTTGTCCTGGGCTTGCCTGAGGATATCCAGTTTGTTCTTGATCAAATCCGGATTGGCGTTGGCATCTTCGAGGGTTGATTGAAGATCAGTGGCCGCCTGTTGCACGGGTGAGACCGACCCGGCGGGCGGTGGATTGTTGGCGCCTTGCGTTACGTTGCGAGGAGGGCGAAAACGATTGACCTGCGACGCCTGCCACGCATCGACGACTTTGGCGAGATACGGCCTGATGGCGGAGAATTCGTCATCGCTGCATCCCAGCGGCTCCTGCAGGCTCTTGAGGAACGCCAGACGCATCGCGTCCTGAATTTTCTGCTGGTTCTGCATGATGACCGGCATCAACTGCGTCATCAATTCCTGGCGGAATTGCTGGGAAGTATCCGGATCCATCGACTGGGTTGCCGCGCGGAAATCCTCAAACGTCTGCCGCATGCGGTCGGGAATCTTGGAGAAATCGTAATTCGGATCCTGCATGTCGGTGATCAGTTGATGCACCTCTTCGCGGACCTGCGCCGGCGTGGCGACGGGGGCGTCCTGCGCCCTGGCCGGAAGGGTAATCAACGACATCGACAGGCCGCAAAAGATCGTCAGCAGTTTGTATTTTGTGTTCATGGATGTCTCCCAGGCGACAAAAATGATATTTCCTCGGACGGAAGGATTCAACCCGAGACTTCATTTTTCCCGGAATCACTTGATCTTCAGCGCCCACAGCAACACCCGATCGAACGCCGTTTCCGGCAGAATCCGCCTCAGAATGGCCGCAAACATGGCGTCTCGGCCGACGGTGCGGCGGCGGGGCGGGTTGGAGCCGGTCATGCAGCGATAGACAAGGCGGGCAACATGGTCGGCGGGGATTGCGCCTGCGGCGGACTGGCGGGAGGTGCCAACCACCGCGTCGATCTGCCGCCCGTAAAGTTCCCGTGCCGGCGCATCCGCGGGGATCGTCGCCGCGAATTCGTCTCCTTTACGCCAGATTTCCGATTGGATCGCGCCCGGCTCGATCAGACAGACGTGAATCCCCTGACCTAACAGTTCCATCCGCAGCGAAGATGCGAGGGCCGCGATCGCGTGCTTCGACGCACAGTACGGCGCCATGATCGGCATGGAGACCCGACCCGCGATGGAACCAATGAAAATGATTCGCCCCGCGCCCATGCCATGCGTTGAAACGTGCCGGCGAAGCGACGGCAGAAGCACGCGCGTGACATCGGCATGGCCGAAAACATTCACTTCAAACTGTCGCCGCCAATCATTGCGGGAAAGGAATTCAACCGGACCGTGCACGCCGATGCCCGCGTTGTTGACGATCCCCGCCAATCCTGATTCGCCGGTGATCTCGGCGATTTTTCCCGCAGCCGCGGCGATCGATTCTGAATCGGCGATGTCGAGTTGCAGTCCCAGCAGATTTGCTCCGGCGATCAACTCGAGATTCTTGGCGTCCTCCGGTTTTCGGATGCCCGCGATGACGGAGAATCCGTTCCTGGCCAGGTACAGCGCGCAGGCTTTGCCGATGCCGGTGCTGGAGCCTGTCACTAAAACGAATGGGTCGGTCATAGTTCACCAATCGAGTGTGCCGCGCCAGGCGGTTGTCAGCTCATCCAGGGAGATTTCCACTGAGGCGATTTTGATCGTTCTTGTCGGCTGGATGATTCCCAAAATGCTGACACCGGCTGTTCCGCGCAGTTCGCGTTCAATCACGTCGCCATTGACGCTTCTGGGCAATTCAATCAGATATCGTCCGCTGGTTTCCGCGAATGCGGCCTCGGTGCCGAGGAACGATTCGTTCAGAGATAATCCATGGCCCGAGGCGATGGCCATCTCGGCCGCCGCGACCGCAATGCCGCCATCGCTAACATCGTGACACGCGATAATCCTGCCGCTGCTGATCATCGTCGCCATCGCTCGATGCAGCCGGCCCAGCGCCACCGGATCGGCTGAGTCCGGCGATTCGACCAGCGCCAGCCTATTCCCCGGCGATTTCAAATCCATGGTCACGCATTTCCGTACATCCTCGATGACCCCAATCGCGCTGATCAGCAATGTGCGCGGAATGCGGATCACCTGCCCGGTTTCGCGATTGGTGAACTGATTGTGCAGCGAATCCTTGCCACTGATAAATGGGATGCCGTAAGCGATGGCCGCGTCGCGGCAGGCCTCGCAGGCGCGGACGAGCGTGCCCATCGTCAACTCATCGTCCACGCTCGGCCAGCAGAAATTGTCGAGAATGGCGATGCGATCCGGGTGCGCGCCCACGGCCACGACGTTGCGGATCGCCTCGTCGATGGATGCGATCGCCATGGCGTACGGATCTTCGATTTGCGGCGCCATTCCGCAGCCGAGTGCCACGCCGCGCCGGCTGGAAAGCTTGGGACGCAGCACGGCGGCATCCGACGGCCCCAGTTGCTTCGGGCCGACCAGCGGCTTGATCACCGAGCCGCCCTGAACCTCGTGATCATATTGCCGGATGATCCAGTGTTTGCTGGCGATGTTCGGATGCGCCAGCGCCGCCAGGAGGTTTCGCTTGAATGATTCCGACGAGATCGCCGCCGGTGGAAGGGGGGATTGCCGCGGGGTGGTCACGATGACCGCCTTCCGCGTCGGCATCGGAATGCCGTGATGCAGAAACTTCATCGAAAGCCGCCCGACTTCCTGGCCGGTGTATTTCAAAATCAGTTGCTCTTCGGCTTCGCCGAATGTGCCGATGACGGTGGCCTCGACATCTTCGCCCTGTGCCAGCTTCAAAAGCTCATCAACATTTTTTCCGGGAACGGACAGGACCATTCGCTCCTGGGCTTCGCTGATCCAGATTTCATCGTAGCGCATGCCGGCATATTTCAGGGGGACTTTTTCCAGTTCGACGGTCGCGCCGATCTTATCGCCCATTTCGCCGATGGCGGAGGAAAGGCCGCCCGCGCCGCAGTCGGTGATGGCGGTGAAGAGATGTTTGTCGCGCGCCGCCAGGATCACATCCGCCATTTTCTTTTCGGTGATGGCATTGCCGATCTGGACCGCGTGGGAAAATTCATCGGCGTGCGTATCAGTCAATTCCGCGCTGGAGAAAGTCGCCCCATGTATCCCATCCCGGCCCGTTCGGCCTCCCAGCAGCACAATCGCATCGCCGTCGCCAGCCGCCTTGCGGATTTTGTCGCGCGGAATCAGCCCCACGCAGCCGCAGAAAACCAGCGGATTGCCCAGATAGCGATCATCGAAATAGACCGCGCCGTTCACCGTGGGGATTCCCATCCGGTTGCCGTAATCGCGCACGCCGGCCACGACCTGCTGGAGAACACGCCTGGGATGAATGATGCCTTTGGGGATGGCCGCCCGATCCGTATCGGGATAAGCGACGCAGAAGACATCGGTATTTGCCACGGGCTTGGCGGCCAATCCCGTGCCCAGCACATCGCGGATAACGCCGCCCGCGCCAGTGGCGCTGCCGCCGTATGGCTCGATCGCGCTGGGGTGGTTATGCGTCTCCACCTTGAAACAGACCGCATCCGTCTCGTCGAACGCCACCACGCCGGCGTTGTCCACGAAGACCGAAAGACAAAACGGATCGCGCGAGCCGGCGCTCTTCATGACCTGCATCGTGCCGGCGAAGATCGTTTCCCTGATGAGATTCCCATACCGGCGCGAACCGATTTTCGCGCCGCAGTCATCGCGGATTTCCACGTCCACGGCGCTCTTGAGCGTCTTGTGGACGCAGTGCTCGCTCCAGGTCTGGGCGAGCGACTCCAATTCGATGTCCGTCGGCTCGCGCTCCTGGCTTCGGAAATAATTCTGAATCGCCTTCATCTCCTCCAGCGAAAGAAACAGATGCCCATCCCGGCTGAGCGCCAAAAGCCGCGGCTCGGTCAGATCGCGAAGATTCACCCGGCGAATCCGAAACACGGTTTCCCGCCCGGTCTCAAATCGTTCCGGGCGGTATGGCTGGAAATAAACCGATTCGATCACGCCGTTGGCCAGAACGCGATTGGCGATCTCCCGAAGATCACCCGGATTCAGTCGCGGCGAAATGATGCAAGCCCGGCCCGTACGAACCTCGCGCACCGCCACCCCGAGATCGCGCACGGCCATCTCGGTACTGGCGGCCACCGGGTCCATCACGCCCGGCTTGAGATGCACCTCGATGCGGCTGGCGCGTTCGTCCGGTTTCCCGCCGTCGAAAACCTCGGCCGTTTCAACGACCGGATCGGCGAGCAATTCGCGCCCGATCCGCCGAATGGCGCACAGATCGGCATCGGTATCCAGCAGAAAAATCCGCGCGGTTCGGACCGATTCCACGCTTTTTCCCAGATCGCGAATCTGCTGAAGGATCGACGCCCCGGCCGGATCGGCTCCATCGCGCGCCCGGACATCGATGCGATAGATCATGCGGGACGATTCTAAGACGAACGGCGGCGATTGGCGAGGCTCGCTGTCACATCAGCAAGCGGAGATAATCGTGGTCAAAGAAAATTGAACCGCCAAGACGCCAAGGTGAATTCAAGCCGGGATCAGGAGCGAATGATTCTCTGGATGTCGAAGACGTCGATGACAGTCATAGGCCGGAATTCCTTGGCGTCTTGGCGGTTCAATCTAATTCTTCCGCTCGTTGCGAAGCCAACTGGATAGAATGGCCCTGCTGGAAAAATCCACTCCGGGTGGAAGCTCGCCTTTGGAGACAACCCAGCGAAATTTTCTCCGCTTGGGCGAAGGGCGATGTTGCGGACCCAGCAATTGCTGGCGAAGGCCGTCCTCCACCAGCATTCGAAGGGGTTGACGCAGTTCCGCCGCCCGTTTCCTTGCGGCTATCAGGAGATCGTCCAGAATTTCGATAGTCGATTTCATGCGGATCCCCGTTTTTCAAGCCTGAACCACCGCCGGCGATACATTTGCGCCCGGATCGCGCTGCGGCAGCAATTGCAGAGCGGCGTCGTAAACCATCGGGGGAGTCAGGCGAATCATGCAGCGATGATCGAGCGGACAGGTTTTCTTCTGGCAGGGCCCGCAGAAAACCTTGACGGCCAGCTTGCGCTCCTTGGCGAAATTAATCTCCGTCCATTCCGGATGCGTCGGCCCGAAAAGCGTCACCACCGGAACATCAAACGCCGCCGCGATATGGCGCGGGCCGGTGTCGTTGGTGATCATCAGATCGCACCGGCGAACAATCTCCTTGAGCGTGCCCAGCGTCGACCCCTTGCTCAGCAAATCAACCGGCGCGTGGCGCATCGACCGGCCGATGGCTTCGATGATCCGCCGCTCGCGCGGAGCGCCGCTGATGAGGATCGTCGCCCCCAATTCTTCGACGAGCCGGTCCGCCAGCGTGACGAAATACTCCGCCGGCCAGCACTTGGCCGAACCATACTGCGCCCCCGGATTGAGCAAAATCAGCGGCGGCTTCCCGGCCCCCGCCGGCCGCTCGATATCCCGCGGCAACCCGCATCTCTCCAGCACATCGCCCGCCTCCCGCCGCTCCGATTCCGTCACGAACAGCTTCAGCGAACAATCCCGGCCCTGGCTTCCCAGATAATGCGCCAGCCCCATGTAATATTTAACAATCGGCGTAGGCACGAATTTCCCCTTCTCCTTGCGCGGCAAAAGCTTGTCGTTCAGCAGAAACCCCCGTCCATCCCGCTCATACCCGACGATGCGCGGAATATTCGCCATCCTGCACACGAGTGCCGTCTGAAACGAATTCGGCAGCAAAATAGCCAGATCAAACTTCGCCCCGCGCAATCGCCGCGCCAGATCGAACAATCCCTTCCCCGCCTTTTTCTCCGTCTTTCCCGACCGATACGTGATAAGCTGATCCGCCCACGGCAACCCCGTATACAGCGGCTTGACATACCGCTTCATCATGTACGCGATGCGTGCCCGCGGATAAAGCTCCCGAATCGCCCGCAGCGCCGGCGTGGCCATGACCGCATCGCCGACCCAGCTCGGCTGAACAACAAGGATTTTGCCGGGGTCGGTCATTGAACGGAAGTATAACGGAGCGGGGCGGTGGGGGGGAGATGCGAAGGGAATTGCCCGATTCGTTCGGGCGGAGACATGGGATTATGTGCTTCCGGAGGATTGCAAGATAGAAGCAAAGGAATTTTATCGTTGCGGTTGTCGTGCCGTCCGCCTGCTCCTGCTCGAGTGCGGAACCGCGCCAGCGCCTTGGGGTATTCGAGCAAGCGAAGCCAGGAATGCGCCGGAAATTTGGCGCGAACGGCGCTCCCGATATACTACGTTGAAATGTCATGAAACAAGCGCGGGCACTTGCCAATCAAAAGCGGATCGCGGCGGAAGCGGGGGTCTCGCAGTCGACGGTCTCGCTGGTTTTGGCGGGGCATCGAGTCAATTCGGATGAGACAAGCCGGAGGGTGCTGGAGGCGGCGGAGCGGCTGGGGTATCGTCCGAATCTGCTCGTCAGGGGAATGCAAACGGGCAAGACGGGCACCGTCGGCGTGCTGATGCCGCCGTTTGATTTCTACTGGTCTGAGGTGCTTTACGGGATTCATGATTTGCTGACCGGCGCGGATCATGTGCCGATCACGCTTTGGACGGCGCACACCGGTACGCGGCCGCGGGAGAGATATGGGACGGGGGAGGGATTGCAGCAGATTCATCGGTTGCTTGATCGGAGAGTGGATGGGGTGATTTTGTGGCCGCCGTTCGCCCAGTTGTACTTGGAGCATCTTCATGAGTTTTCATCGCGGAACCTGCCGGTGGTGACGATCGATCATCAGCTTCCAGCCGACTACAACTCCGATTTCGTGGGGAGCGATGAAGCGTCCGGCGGGCGGATGATCGCGGAGCATTTGTACACGGAGGGTCATCGGCAGATCGGTCAACTGGCGGCGCCGTCGGTGGCGACATGGGCAACGGCGCGGCGGAAAGCGTTCGAGGATGCCATCAATGAAATGCGCGGCACGAGCCTCGTGACCCTGGAGGCGCCCAGCGGAGACACCAGGCTGGGGATCGAACCAGCGCGGGCCATGCTCGCGCGCAAGAACCGGCCAACGGCGATCTTCGCGGCCAGCGATCTGTACGCGAAGATGGTTTACGAGGCGGCAAGGGAAATAAACCTGAACATTCCCGGAGAATTATCGGTGGTGGGATTTTCGGACGATGATTTCGCGCAGGAGATGTCTCCGCCGCTGACGACGGTCCGCCAGCCCGCGTACGAAATCGGCAGGCGCGCGGCCGAGATCGTGCTCGGGAGATCGAAAGGACAGATTCGAGGAAGGGGACGGCATCAGGAATTGCCGGTGAAATTGATTGTGAGACAGTCGACGAGGGAAATTAAATGAAGCGCCGACTTTCTCCCGTTCCCGCTCCAATCCAATCCAATTCAATTCAATTCAATCGGAAATCGTCAATCAAGTCATCTGTCTTCCGCCATGTAACAGATTCCCACCCAAGTCGGCTGAACGACGAGGATTTTGCCGGGGTCGGACATTGGGAGGAAGTATAACGGAGGGGGAGATGGAAGGGGAACTTCTAATTGCTTGCAGGTCGGGATTGGTTAGACTCGGCCGTCGATTATGGCAAAAGTATCCTATACGGTTGTAATTGAGCGGGCGCCGGGGAATTTCAGCGCTTACGTTCCCGATCTGCCCGGTTGCGTCGCTACCGGGGCGACGGAAGAGGAAGTCCTGAAAGAAATGGCCGAGGCGATCCGCTTTCACCTCGAAGGCTTGATCGAAGATGGCGAATCGATTCCACCGCCGCAATCCACCAGCCGAACAATCGAAACCGAACTCGCGGTTGCGTAATCATCATGAATGTGCTTTAGAATTCTGTGGCCAAGCCCTACGCCGAAATAAACACACGCGAACTGGCGGAAGCCACTCGCGTTTTCGACAAGTCATCATGGACCGCGGCCGGCCGAAGATCGGCAACGGGTCCGAGCGGATCAACATTACCATCGAGCGCGACCTGCTGGCCCGTGCCGACGCCATCGCCCGTCAGCGGAAAATCGGCCGATCCGAAATGATCGCATCGGTGCTCAAATTGCTCATCAGCCGCAAGGCGAGCTGATCGCCATCGTAGTGTGACGGTTCCCGGTAACTTGAACGACTTTTGCATGTCGTTCGTCCGGTTGAGCGTTATGGCCCCTGATCCGGCTCCATCTTTCAATCGGTTAGCTTGGTGTCGTTTTCAAAGAGCCGCTTGTCGCAAATCCGTGGTAAATAACTTCTGATAAACTCTACGATTGTGGAAAAAAATGCTTGCCTTAAATTGCGGGCGTGTTATCTATTTCTTCCGTTCCAGTCCCATCTGTTTTTGGCGATTCGGGAGGAAGGGAGCGGCAAGATGCTGCACGTTTCATTGCTGGTCAATCCAAGAGACTGGATGGCATCACCTTTAATGCTTTCGACAGCTTGTCGAGGGTACGCAAGGTCAGATTCTCTTCGGCTCGTTCGATGGCCCCGACGTATGTTCGGTGTAAACCGCATCGTGCGGCGAATTCTTCTTGCGACCAGCCGCGTTCCTTGCGCAAACGGCGGCAATTCACCGCGACGATTTCAACTGAACTTCGCCGTTGCATCGAAGACAAGATGCCGTTATGATGCCAATAGCTCTACAGGGTATATCTAGCATTTACCACATCGTTTCAACATACAGAGAGAGGGCGGTGAAGGATGACACCCAAATATCGGCTAGATTTAGCGATGCTGATTGTGGTGGTACTCGGCAACTCAACGCTACGCGTATGTTTCGGACAGACGAGCGGTGTCACTGACGATGCCATTGGAGTCCAGTTTGTGCAAGCAGGTCCAGCTCTTACAGCAACGCAGATAGCCGGCGTAATTCCGCAAGATAATTTTAACCCTGTGTACGTTGCAAATAGCGCGGGCACCTCGGGTACTACTGGGAGTTTAATAGATACGAATGGCTACACAACCGGTATTACATTAACCCACGTCTCCAACGATGGATTTAACACGCTCACCGACACAACGACGCCAAATGGGATATTGCTACACGGCGAGGATAAGACAGGACCAGCCGGCCAAAATTCTTCTGTTGCTCCGGGATATACCGCTACATACACGTTCAATAACGTACCTGCTGCCAATTACGATCTAATCGCTTATATTGAATGCGATGCCGATTTCACGAATCAAAATAACGTAATTGAAAATGCCAACCTGACGGTTGGACCGACTACTTATTTCGTCACCGACCAAGCCGTAAGCGGCGGCACACCTGCGTTCCAACTTGCCAACAATACCAACCCCAATATCCGACTCACAGGGAATTACGTTGAGTTCTTTAATGTCGCTCCAATCTCAGGCGAAATCACACTTACGAATGCCGAAGCGGGCGGTCCATATAACACCGCTGCAATCAATGGACTGCAGCTAACCCCGGTGAGCTCTTCACCGTTGCCTAACCTCCCGATCCCAACCCAAGCACCTTCAATCGACGCCTACCCGAATCCCACGGCCCTCTATGGTCCAAACACAACATCCTTTCTGCAACTGCATGGTTCGGAATTCTCGCCTGCGTCGCAGCAACTTCTGGTAGCCAATTCCACTCCTCAGCAGCTTCAGGGCGACAGTTTTTGGAAGAGCGCGGCAACTGGCACCGGCGCGTTCTTGGGAATCGCGACTAGTGCGACAGACTTGGTTCTAACGGCTCAAGACTCCGTCGGGGATGCGGCGAAAGATATTGCTCTTGATGTGTTACCGGCCAAATACCAGAACTTTGCAACAGCCGTCGATATCGGGGCTCAAATAGGTTACGACCTCGCAACCAAGGGTGATCCGGTCGCGGACTTGGTTGCAGCGAATTCGTACATCTACGGTCAACTTGTCGCGCCGCAGCTGTTGAGTCTTGGCCAAGATCCGGAGGATCCAAATTATGCGCAGGCGGTTATGCCAGCAGCATTTTCGCCAATCACTCTTTCCGGCACTCCGTTGGTAAATGCGCTTGTTAACGAGTTCAATGATGACGGGCAGGCGGGGGTTTATCTGAATGCCGCGAACACTGCGTACAACAGATACTGCACTGCCCTAAAAAATTCAGACGCGATTAGCGCAGGCCTGCAACTGGAATCGATTTTGTCGTATCTGACTTTGTACCGCTCAGAAATGGCCGACGGCGCTACTGACCTTAGTACCGTCAACAGTTTACTGCCCTCATCTGGTCTCGAAATGACTTACGACCCACAGACCCTGCTTAATCTGCAGCAGGATATCGAGGCAAACGGCCTGCCGGCTGATACTGTATCTTTTTTAGAATCCCTCGGACTGGACCAGACGGACGTCGATCAGGTCGAACAGAACATCCTCGCTCTTGATCCGAATTCATTTTCGGGCGATCTCTCAAGCGAGCTAACGCAGGTACAGAGTGACATTACCGAACCCGTTCCAGAACCGGCTTCGCTTGCTCTTTTAGCCGCGGGATTGCCAGTATTTTTAATGCGACGCAGACGCCTGCTTTGGTCCAGAAATGAACTAAAGGTGAAGAACGATCCAAAAGTGAGAACGATCTAAAGGTGACGCGAACAATTTTTTGAATTTTAAAACAATGGAACCGGGCGGCCGTATGCCCCAAAGCCTTCGATCCTGCCGCAAGTTAGCAACCACTCATCAAAACCACGAAAACTGTTCAGTTTTGTCCAGTTCTGTTCAGTTTCCCATCCCAATTCAAATTCTCCACAATCAGCACCCTCTGCACTTTCCCCTCATGCGAATAATTTAAACCCGATTCCACGGCCCGAACGCTTAGTTTTCGCCGCAATTGCGGGGGGATGCTCTGCCAATTGTCGGCGTCATCGGCGATGACGAACCATCGCGGCCACTCATTGGGTGGGGTCATGATCAGATAGCCTTCCTGGGCTTCGGGACGGCGGGCGCCGCCGCCCTGGTAGAAGGCGAGGCTCGGCTCGTCGTAGCCAATCATGAGGACGTGGACGTTCGGGCCATACGCGCCCAGGCGGGTCAGGTCGGCGGCGAGGCGCTCGGGGAGATGCAGAAAATTCATTCCTGGCAGAATGGCGGAATAGAGAATCAGCAGCATGATTCCCATTCCGATGCCCATGACGATCGCGGCGCGGGCGATCTGGTTGCGGAAAAATCGCCAGCCGACCAGGGCGGCGTAGAGCGATGCGGCGATGCTGAATGCGATGAAGCCGGGGATGGGAAGCTGATCGGGCTTGGCCACGAGAAGGGAAAACCATGGGGCGGCGCCCAAACCCAACGCGACGATCATCCAGACGATGACGGTGGCGTAAAAACTGGGTCGTCGCAGTTCGCGGGATTGTCCGCCAATGCAGCGCACGAGTGTATCGGCCGTCAGGAATGCCAGGCCGGGGAACGCGGGGAGGACGTAGAATGGGAGCTTGGTGTAAACCAGTTCCATCATGAGCCACGGCCCGGCCATCGCGGCGATTCCGAATCGAATGACAGCCGACCGGCGATTTCGCCAGGCAGTCACGATGGTGGTCGGGAGCAGGATGCTCCAGGGGAAAAATCTTCCGAAGATGAGCAGCGCGTGATAGCCGGGCGGTTTGCCATGGCCTTCCATGCTCTGCTCGAGGTGCATGCGGGCTTTTAGGATCAGGGCAACTATGAAGCCGGGGGCGCGCTGATGAATGAGCACAAGCCACGGGGCCACGACGATCGTCAGGATCGGGATGCCGATGAGCGGCTGGAGATTCCGCCACCAGCGGACGTTTTTCTTCCAGGCGGAACTGTTGCGAAGGCCTTTGCCGTCGTTCAGAACATCCAGGATCAGCAAAATGACCAGCGTGAACGCGTGTTCGCCCAATGGCTGAGGGCCTTTGGTGATTCCCGCCAGGCCGAGGGAGATCCAGAATGCCGGGACTGTCCACCAGGGCGGGGATTTTCCCCGGCGGGCGGACCAGTAGATCATCGCCAGGCTGGCCTGGCCGATCATGACCAGCAGGAGCAGCACGCCATCGGTGATGCAGAATTTGGCCGATGCGATGGCGACGCCGCTGGTGCAGAAGATGAAAACCGTCCAAAGCGCCCGGCGATCACCGGTGTAGCGGCGCACCACGATGGCGATGAGCAGCGCCGTCGCCAGAACGGCGACCGTGGATGGGAATCTGGCGGCCTCGGCGGTGTCGCCGGCGACTTTCATGGCGACGAGCTGGCACCAGTAAATCACCGGCGGTTTTTCCAGCCGCCACTCGCCGAGATATTTGGGAACCACCCAATCGCCGGATTCCAGCATTTCGCGCGAGCATTCGGCATACCAGGGCTCATCCCGGTCCCAGAGCGGAACGCGCTGCGCACCCGTGAAATAAACCAGAGCGGAACCGGCTAGAATCAGCGATAGGATTATCCAGAACTTCCCGGAGCGAGGCATCGTGGGAGAAGAAGCTATTCGCCAATCGGCGGAAGTGCAAAGCCGGAGAACGCCATCTCCTGTCTTGCAACAACGATCCCGGCCCCGTAATTTCCACGGCGCGAATGATCGTGATCTACATCGTTCTCGCTCTGGCGATCGGTTGCGCCGTCATGATGGTGCTGGAACGCCGCGGGCTGCGCACGACGCTCACGCTCTCATTCAAGGGTGATGTCAAACGGGAAACACGGTTTCTCGCCCAATATGGGCAGACGGTCTGCACTTTTTTTACGGCCCTGCTGATCTGGCAGATCGATCGCTCACGCGGGCTGCGAATCTGCGAAGCGCTCTTGTCCGCGGTGATCGGCGCGACGATCGTGGGGACCATCGTCAAGCGACTGCTCGGCCGGGCAAGGCCGCGAAGCGAGCACGCGGGGAAATTCCTGGGGCCGTCGTTCAAGCACGGCAATTACCGCGAGAGCTTTCCTTCCAGCCATAGCGCATCGGCACTGGCCTTCTCCACGGTTCTGGCGATGGCGTATCCCCAGGCGGCGGTGACGTTCTGGGTGCTGGGATTGACCTGCGCGGTGCTGCGATATCTCATGGATGCCCATTGGCCCAGCGATGTTCTGGCGGGGATCGCGCTGGGATATCTCGCGGGGATGATTTCCTCGCGGATTTTCTTTTGAGGCGTGCCCATGCCGTTGCGATGGGATTTTGTTGATTTGATCGAGCGGATGCGGCTACTGCTGGAGGCCGAGGAAAATGAGCTGCGGCTGGAGCAGGCGGTTTACGGCCTGGACGTTCGCGACGAGCGGGCGCTACAGGCGCTGCTTGCCGATCGACTCGCGGCCCATTACGAGGTCGCCCGGGAGGTTCACTATCCGAGCACGGTCGGCAAAAAACTGACCCATCGGCAGCGGTGCGACATGGTTCTGACGCCGCTCGGCCGGCCGCTGCGGTTGGATTCGGCGCCGCCGACTTTATTCGATCCGCCAAAACTTGCCGCGCCCGAAGAGGCGCTCTGGCTGGAAGTGAAGGTGGCGTATCAATTCCGCGAGGGAGGCGTGCGGCACAGCGGTTATGGAGGCCAGTGGCGCAGCGCCGTGGTCGAAGATCTGCGAAAAATGGAGGCCGAGGCGCGAATCCTCGAAGCGGGGCTGCTTCTGATCGTCTTCAACGAATCGGCCGTCGTTTTGGAAAAGGATTTGGAATTATTTGAAACCGTTCTGGCCCAGAAAGAAGTTCTGGCGGGGTTCCGGCAGGTTCGGAGCATCGGGATTCTCGACCGCATCGGCCATCAGCTCTGCACGGTGGCGCTCTGGCCGACAATTCAGCGATGAATGTCCCGGCCCTCGAACTGCGGGCCGGTTCATGCGATATTGGCGTCAGCGATGACCCATTCCCGCATGGCCCGACGGGTGGCTTACGGCGCACTCCTCGCCCTTGTTTCAGTCGTCTACATCCCCGTGATCCGCACGGGCGGATTCATCTGGGACGATCCGCAATATATCACGGGCAATCCGCTGCTCCGCACGTGGCCGGGCTTGCGCGCGATATGGATTCATCCCAGCGCGTCGCCGCAATATTATCCGCTGGTTCATACGACGTTCTGGATTGAATATCATCTGGTTGGGCTGCATCCGCTGCTCTATCACGTTGACAATATTCTTCTGCACGCCATCGCGGCGATGCTGCTTTGGCGGGCGCTGGCGCGTCTGGGCGTGCCGGCCGCGTGGCTGGCGGCGGCGATCTTTGCCGTGCATCCCGTTCAGGTGGAATCCGTCGCCTGGATCACCGAACGCAAAAATGTCCTTTCGCTTGTTTTCTATCTTCTATCATTCCACGCATATTGGAATTTCACGGAACGATCCAGGCTGAAAGATTATTGGCTCGCGCTGGCGTTTTTCATTGCGGCACTGCTGAGCAAATCGGTGACCTGTTCCCTTCCCGCGGCGATTCTGCTGATCGTGTATTGGCGGAGGGGCCGAGTGCGCTGGGCGGACGTACGGCCGCTGATTCCGTTTTTCCTGCTCGGCTTGGTCATGGCGGTCATCACCGCGAGGATTGAGAGGGATCACGTCGGCGCATCCGGACCGGAATGGAATTTCACATTCGCCGACCGCTGCCTGATCGCCGGGCGCGCGCTCTGGTTTTATGCGGGCAGAATTCTTTGGCCGCATCCGCTGGTTTTCATCTACCCGCGCTGGCGGGACATGAGTCTTTCCCAGCGGCCGTGGATGATCGCGTTTCCCTTGGCGGCGATGGGAGCGATCGCCGCGCTGTGGATGCTGCGGCGCAGGATCGGGCGCGGGCCGATTGTGGCCACGCTCTTTTTCGCGGGCACGCTGTTGCCGGCGTTGGGGTTCATCAATCTGTATCCAATGCGATATTCGTTCGTCGCGGATCATTTCCAATATCAAGCGAGCATCGGCCTGATCATTTTGGCGGCCGCGGGCTTGCGGCATCTGCGGGCCGTCGGGTGCGCGGCCATCCTGGTTGTGCTGGGGATACTGACCTGGCGGCAGGGATATCTCTATCAGAATCAGCTCGTGCTCTGGCAGAACACGGTCGATCGCAATCCCCACAGTTGGATGGCCTGGGGAAATCTTGGGGATGAATATGCCGCGCTTTCCAATCGGGTCGATCTTCCAGAGCCCGCGCGAAAGCAGGATCGCGCCCTGGCGCGGCAATGTTATGTCGAACTGTACCGCCTCGCGCCGGATCAACCGCTGGCTCACCTGAAATGGGGAATCGTGAAAGAATATGACGGCGATCTGGATGCGGCCCAGCGCGAATTCGAAGAGGCGATTCAACTGGCCCCGAATTTCACCATCGCGATGAACAGCCTGGGCATGCTTCTCATGCGGGAACACCGGCCCATGGAGGCGATGCAGCGGTATCGTCGTGCGATTGAACTGGACCCGGGATATGCCGAGGCCCGCGTCAATTATGGAGATGCGCTGCTCTCGCAGGGCGATAAAGCCGGCGCTTTCTCGCAGTATTCCGAGGCCGCGTCGGGGCGGCCGGATAATGTGGAAGCCCAATTCAAGCTGGGGAACATGCTGCTGACTGAAGATAAGCGCCCGGATCTGGCGATCCCGCACTACATCGCGGCCGTTTATTCCGATCCGAATCGCGCGGATGTCCGCACGAATCTGGCCGCGGCGCTCATGGCGGTTGGTCGATTTGACGAAGCGCGCGAGCAATGCCGCGCGGCGTTGCGAATCGATCCGAATCTCCCGCAGGCGAGGGAGATCTGGAATCGATTGGGCGATGGTTTGTGATTTGGGGTAGGCGTGGGCCGAAATTCGAAATTCGAAATCCGAATGACGAATCAATTCCGAATGTCGAAACTCGGAACAAAATCATCGACGGGTTCGGTTCTCGGTTTCGCCGTTCGAATTTCGAATTTGATTCTGCTCTGCTGTAATCTGTGCCCGAAGATATCAGCCGAGCAATTTGAGTCGTCATTCGAATTTCGGTTTTCGAATTTCCGGGCAGATTGAAATTTAGACCCCACGCGCCCTCATGCCAGCATTCCGTCGTCCCCGACAACGGTTTCATTGGATTTCCGCTGGAGTGGTTTTCCCATGATCGTGGAGACGCGCATCATGCAATCCACGGCCCGCGTGGCGTCGCCGGCCCCTTTGAGGGCGCGGCCTAATTCTTTCAGGCAGAGCATGGTCTCGCGGTGTTCGGGGCCGAAAGAGGCTTCGGTGATCGCCAGGGCGCGCTCCAGCAGGCGCACGGCTTCGTCGAAATTCTCCTGATCGGACAAAAGCTGAGCGAGGTTCAGCAAATCACGGGCGATGGCGGGGTGATTGTCTCCGAACGCGGTCTGGTCGATCAGCATTGCGCGATCGAAGAGTTTTCTGGCCGGGCCATGCTGGCCCTGGGCGCGAAGGGCTGCGCCGAGATTTACGGCGATGCACGCCGCTTGCGGGTGATTCGCGCCGAAGCTCGATTCGGTGATCGTCAGCGATTGCTCCAGCCAATGGCGGGCATTGGCATAGTCCTTGAGTTGCATCAGAACGAAGCCGAGGTTGTTCATGACGCTGGCGATTTTCGGATGATTTTTTTCGTAGGAATTTCGATAGACGCCGATGGCCCATTCGAACCGCTGGCGGGCCTCGGAAAGCCGGCCGAGTTCGACGAGCGTCATGGCCGAATTGTTGGCGACGGTCGCGAGGTGCGGATCGTCCTGGCCGTAATTCTCGCGATCGATGGCCAGGGCGATCTCGTAAAGTGCGCTGGCGCCGGCAAGGTCGCCCAGGCGGTGCCGGACGCGGGCGAGGTTGTTGGCGATATCCGCGGCCCGCACGCTCCGCGGGCCGTAGGTTGACTCGACGAGCGCGTGCGCCATTTCCAATAGCGCCCGCGCTTCGGAATAATTTCCCTGCTTCAGCAGGAACCGGCCAATGCGGCTGAGCATATCGACCACTTCCCGCGGCGTGACGCCGGCGCTTTGGGCGTGCAGCGTTGCAGTAATCGCATGAGGCAGCGTCTCGGCGCACCAGCGCCATGAGATGGGGTTCTGACTGTCGAAGGAAAACGCGGCCGACACGATTCGCAGCGCCACCGCGGCCCATTTCAGCCGCTCCTCGGCGTCGAGCCGATCCTTGGCCATGGCGGCGATGACGCCGTGAATCGAAATAATTCCTTCACCCGTCCTGGCCAGCGAGAAGCGATCGAGAAGGTTGAGCGCTTCGCCGCGGCTGACCGTGTCGATAACGCCCTGCGCCAATTCCTCCGGCAATTCGCCCGAGGCGTTTTCGATCATCGACAGGGGGATGTCATCCGGCGAGAAAAATCCGCAGAGGGTCAGGAGCTGCGCCGCCGGCGGATTCAGCGATTCTATCCGCCGGAACGAAAGCTCCCAGGTCATTGCCGCGTGGGCTGGATAGGACCCCATCGGGCGGCCACGGCCAAGCATCTCGGCCCAGAGATTTTCGTAGTCCCGGAGATAGACGGAAACCGTCAAGTTTGCCTGGCTCATGCAGGCGGCGGCCTGATCGAGCGCCAGCGGAAGATCGGCCAGCGCCGCGGCAAGATGGTCCGCGGCGTGCCGTTCGTTGATCCCGCCCAGCCGAACTTGTAGGAACTCCAGCGATTCCGCGCGCGACCACGCGTTCACCGGCTGAATCTTTCCCATGGATTGCCATGGAGAATTGATACTGGTGATCAGCACATGCCCGGCAGCGCCGTCCGGAAGAAATGCGCGAAGATCTTCCGGCTGACGGGCGTTATCGAAAATCAGCAGCCAGCGGTCGCGATTCCGCAATTCTTCCAGCGCGGCATTGCACGCCTGCCGAGGCCCGTCAAATGTTCGCCCGGAATGGGCGAGCCTGGGCGCCAGCATCGCCAAGTCGGAAGTGATCGTTGCCTGCGTGTCAGCGCGAATCCACCAGACGATGTCGTACTTGCGCCGATGTGCGTAAGCGTACTCGACCGCCAGCGCCGTCTTTCCGCATCCACCGCCGCCGACGAGAATCTGCGGCTGCGGATTGGCTTCCGACAGGGCTTTTTCCAAATCCCGCAAATTCTCCTGCCGACCGACAAAGTGAATATTGCGGCGCTGCGCGACGTTCCAAACCGAAGGCTGGTTGATAGGTCTGCCGGGAGGGGTTTTGACCATGGTTTGTGTCTCGTCAGCACATATTCGGTCGGGAGACATTTTATCCAGACGCGGCGAAAATTGGGAATTTTCTTTCAAATTTCGGGCGATCGTGGGCGACAGCTAGAAACGCCATCATTCTATTGTTCCTTTGCGCTTCGGGGGTACGATACGATCCGTAAAAGGAGAAACCATGGCGATGGTCTCATTTAAAGGCGGCGATGACGATGAAGACGCGGCCGAGCGCATGGCCCAAGTGATGGGTCCAGGACAGATCGATCAGACAATACGCCACGCGATCCAATTCTGCCGGATGTCGCTTCCCAAGGGCCGTCGGAACATCAACGAGATGGAAAAACAGGCCCTGCGTATCTTTGAGAGGGCGTTGCGCGACTTTCGCGAAGATAGCGATCAGTTTCTGCGCGACAAGTAAGAAGTAGTCATTCGCAGCCGCAGGCCTATCAAAGACGGTTTGGGAGATTGAGGATTTGCTGAAACTGATCGATTGAAGCGCGGTACAATTCCTGGCAGATGAAACGTTTTCTCCGATGGGTATTCAATGGATTAGCGGCAATCTCGCTCATCTTGCTGCTCTATCACGACCTCGATTACTTGAGTTCTCGTCACTCGGAGGCGCGAATTTGGTCTTGGGAGGAGCCGCAGAGGCAAGTTCCTGGAACCATTAGCATACCGCGAGGAGCTAATGACAGGAGGTTCCGAACCATAGTGACCCCTTTGGCTCCGGGGATTCGCGTTGTTCGAATTGGCAATGAGGTAATTGGAAATGGCTCCCCATACTTTGATGATGGCTGCTATGTTGCCGTCAGTACAGCATTGTTGTTGCCACTACTCGCAATTCTTCCAGCTGCGTGGCTGTTTGTTGCGCTACGCAAACGATGGCTAAAACAACAGCCGCAGCCTTTCGTCTGTTCGGTTTGTGGTTACGACCTCCGTGCCACCCCCGACCGATGCCCAGAATGTGGAACAATCCCGCCGAAGAAGCAAATAATTTCCAACTGAACCATTACCCCAATTTCCCGGATATTGTGCGAGTCCCAATGATTGGCTATAGTTTTCGGCCCGGACGCGGTTAAAACCGCGAGGGGATTCTTACGAGGTGTCACGATGTCTTTGGATCGAAGCTTAAAGAGTGCCAGCGCCTTGGTTCGTCATCGCAATGTTTTAACGCGGACGGAGCGGCTGGAGCAGCTGGCGGATGAAGAACGATGGAATGATTCCAAGAGCGTGTTTGGGTTGCCGAAGGTGGCGCATCGGAAGCAGACCCTGGCCAAGGCCGAGAAGGTCGAAGGGACCGAAGCGGTTGCCGGCGCGGCAGCGCCGGCCGCCGGCGCTGCCGCCCCCGTGGGCGCGGCCAAGGGTGCTCCGGCCGCGGCTGCCAAAGGCGCGGCTCCGGCCGCAGCCGCCAAGGGTGCAGCGCCTGCCGCAGCCAAGGCCGCTCCGGCCGCGAAGAAGAAATAGTTCGCGTCTCGCCTGAAATCCATTTATGTCCTCCGATTGCGATTTCCTTTCGCGCAGGGCGCTGGCAGTCGATGCCTCCGGCATCCGCAAGGTCTTCGATCTGGCCGCGAAGATGGTCGATCCGATCAACCTTTCGATCGGGTTGCCGGATTTCGATGTGCCGGAGATCGTCAAGCGGGCGGCCATCGACGCCATTGAGGCTGGTCACAATCGTTACACGCAAACGCAGGGAATCGCTCCGCTGCGGGCGAGGCTGCGGAAGGATTTGTCGGCCGAGTTTGGCCGCGACGTCGGGGAGGTGCTGATCACCAGCGGCGTCAGCGGCGGGTTGTTTCTGGCGATTCTGGCCACCATCGATCCCGGCGACGAGGCGCTTTTCCTCGATCCCTATTTCGTCATGTACAAGCATCTGCTGACCCTCATCGGCGGCAAGCCGATCATTGTGGACAGCTATCCTGATTTTCGTTTCCGTGCGGATCGCGTGGAAAAGGCGATCACGGCGCACACCAAGCTGCTGATTCTCAACAGCCCGAGCAATCCGACCGGGATCGTCATGACCGAGGCGGAAGTGAAATCGGCCGTGGAATTGGCCCGGAAACACGATTTGCTGATTATCTCGGACGAGATCTACGAGCCATTTTTGTACGATGCCCCGCGGGGTTTGCCCAGCTCGGCGAAACTGAGTGATCGGACGCTGGTCCTGCGGGGTTTTTCCAAGAGTCATGCGATGACCGGCTGGCGGGTGGGGTATGCCGCGGGGCCGGATGCGATCATCTCGCAGATGACCAAGTTGCAGCAGTACACATACGTTTGCGCCCCCAGCCCGCTGCAATATGCGGCGCTGGCGGCGATGGATGTCCCCATGCAATCCGCGGTCGATGCGTACCGTCGCAAGCGCGATCTGATGTACGACCGGCTAAGGCCGAAGTTTGATATCGCCAAGCCGGAGGGGGCGTTTTACATTTTTCCCAAGGCCCCGGCCGGGCGGCGGGGAAGTGAATTCGTGGCCAAGGCGATCGAGCAAAATGTGCTGATGATTCCGGGGAATGTTTTTTCAGAGCGCGACACGCATTTCCGCATCAGCTACGCGACGACCGACGAGAAGCTGGAAAAGGGGTGTGAAATTTTATTGGCGATGGCCTGATCGCGACGTCAGGTTCTATCCCGTCCTTCGCGGGCAAGGGGCGGGGAAGCGGGCTGTGGGGTTTTTGATGGCGGCAATTTGGTGCCTCGCGCAAACCCGCGGCATAGGCCGATTTCCGTGGGCTTGTCCGTCAGCTTCCACGCCTCGACCCGATGGAAGCCGGCCGCCCGCACCATATGGCACAGACACATTGCCGACGGCGCCCACCAGTTGGTCGCATGTCCCGCCAGTTCGTTGTCCGGGAA
>Ga0302325_10004778_pt1 | contig 31177 bp, 27 predicted proteins | sample Palsa_T0_2_FD_201948 | JGI IMG/M metagenome (GOLD analysis project Ga0302325, IMG submission 201948) | Peat permafrost microbial communities from Stordalen Mire near Abisko, Sweden - Palsa_T0_2 | ecosystem: Environmental > Terrestrial > Soil > Palsa > Peat permafrost | place: Sweden: Abisko... | reverse complement strand
GGGCCTCGAACAACAAATATTCGCTGATGGGCGGCCTGCGCAGCTCGGCGCAGATGATCAGCTACGAATTGCCGCTGAGCATGGCGATCGCCGCGCCGCTGTTGCTGGCAAACACGCTCAGCCTGCGCCACATCGTAGAGCGGCAGGCCGGATACTATCTGGGATTCATTCCGCGCTGGAGTATTTTCCAAACGCCCATGCCGCAGGTCTTCAGCTTCGTCCTCTTCCTGATCGCGGCTTTCGCGGAAACCAACCGCATACCCTTCGACCTGCCGGAAGCGGAGAACGAACTGGTGGCCGGATATCACACCGAGTACAGCAGCATGAAGTTCGCGGCGTTCTTCATGGCCGAATACTCGAACATGGTCACCGTGTGCGCGATGACCACCACACTATTCCTGGGCGGGTGGCTGCCGTTGTGGCCGGCATCGGCGGGCTCGAATTTCGTCCCCGCGATCGTGTTCCTGCTGGCGGGCGCGATCGCTCTGTACCACGGGCTGAATCCGGTGCGCCGGCGCGACGGCTTTACGCTGCCGGTGGTGGCCGTGGTGTTCTTCCTATTGGCCGCGCTGTTCTTGATTCCCGCGCTGCAAGGGGCGCTGCTGCCGCTGTTCTGGTTCGCCTCCAAGACCGGCACGCTACTCTTCGTATTTATCTGGATTCGCGGCACACTGCCGCGCTTCCGCTACGATCAACTGATGGCCTTCGCCTGGAAGTTCATGTTTCCGGTGGCCGTCCTCAACCTGCTGGTCACCGGCTTGATGGTGGCGCTGTTTTCCTGATATGGACGTCATCCTCTTCCTCATCTTCGCGGCGATTGCGGTGGTTTGCGGAGTCAATGTGGTGGTGCAGTCCCACCCGATTTCGAGCGCCATCTCGCTCATAGGAGTGATGGGATCGCTGGCCGTGCTGTACCTGCTGCTGGGCGCGGAATTCCTGGCGGCCGCGCAGGTGATCGTCTACGCCGGCGCCATCATGGTGCTCTTCGTTTTCGTGATTATGCTGCTGAATGCCGGCGCGGAGATCCGCCACGGCCGCGCGCTGCTGGCGCAGGTGCTGGGGATTCCGCTGCTGTTCACCTTCCTGGGGCTGATGCTGTATTTCGTGCAGCACATGTTTCCAGGGACGGCCGATGTACACTTCGGCGGATTCACGCACGGCACCGCGCTGGACGTAGGGCGCGCGCTTTTCACCCAATATTTGCTGCCCTTCGAAGTGGTTTCGGTGCTGATCCTGATCGCGATTCTGGGCGCAGTGGTGCTGGCGCAAAGGGAGATGGACTGACATGACCGGCGTGCCGCTCTCCTGGTACCTGATTCTTAGCGCGGTTTTGTTTACGCTGGGCGTCGCCGGATTCCTGCTGCGCCGCAACGTCATCACGGTTTTCATGTCGATCGAGCTGATGCTGAACGCCGTGAACCTGAGCTTCATCACGTTTTCTTACCAGTTGAAGCAGGTGAACGGGCATATCTTCAGCTTCTTCGTGATGGTGGTGGCGGCGGCCGAGGCGGCCGTGGGGCTGGCCATTATTCTTACCGTGTTCAAGAATCGCTCGACGCTAAATATCGACGATGTAAGTTCAATGAAAAACTAAATGACCAGTCGATGCACATTGTGGGGCAGGATGGTATCCTGCGCGCCGGTTGCCAACCGGCGCTGGGCGGCTTGCGGGGTCTTATAGATGCAACTCTGGCTTATTCCCGTCTTCCCTCTCCTCGGATTCCTGCTAAACGGAATCCTTGGGCGGCGCTTCTCCAAAGCCGCCGTCAACTCAATCGCCATCGGCTCGGTGCTGCTGTCCTTCGCGTGGGTGCTGAAAACTCTTTTCAGCCTTGGCGATCTCTCCATGGCGCACACCGAACAATACTTCACCTGGATTCAGAGCGGCAGCCTCAACGTCGGTTTCGATTTCACCGTGGACCGGCTCACCGCGATTATGCTGCTGGTAGTCACCGGCGTCGGCTCCCTGATCCATATCTATTCGATCGGCTACATGGCGCACGAAGGCGGCTATTACCGCTTCTTCGCCTACCTGAACCTGTTCATGTTTTTCATGCTCACGCTGGTGCTGGCTGCCAACTATCTGGTGATGTTCGTGGGCTGGGAAGGCGTGGGGTTGTGCAGCTATTTGTTGATCGGCTTCTACTTCGATAAGCAGTTCGCGACCACCGCCGGCAACAAGGCGTTCATCGTAAACCGCATCGGCGATTTTGGTTTTTCGCTGGCCATGTTCTTGGTCGTGGTGAATTTCGGATCGTTGGATTTCGGCGTCGTGTTCACCTCCGTGGCGGGGCACTCGGAAGCCACCCTCACCGCCATCGCATTCCTGCTGCTGCTGGGCGCTTGCGGTAAGTCGGCTCAGATTCCACTGTACGTCTGGCTGCCGGATGCCATGGCCGGTCCCACGCCCGTCTCGGCGTTGATCCACGCGGCGACTATGGTGACGGCGGGCGTCTACATGGTGGCGCGCTCATCGGCAATTTATTTGAAAGCGCCCGCGGCCATGGAAGCCGTGGCCATCATCGGCTTGGCGACGGCGTTCTTCGCTGCCACCATCGGCCTCGCGCAGAACGATATCAAGAAGGTGTTCGCCTACTCCACTGTTTCGCAACTCGGTTATATGTTCCTGGGCGCGGGCGTGGGCGCGTTTTCGGCGGGCATCTATCACCTAGTGATACACGCGTTCTTCAAAGCGTTGCTGTTCCTCGGCGCGGGCAGCGTCATTCACGCGCTGGGGGGCGAGCAAGATGTGCGTAACATGGGCGGGCTGCGCAAGAAGATTCCTTGGACCTTCTGGACCATGATGTGCGCCTCGGTGGCCATCGCGGGCGTGCCGCCGTTCGCGGGATTCTACAGCAAGGACGCGATTCTCGCGGCGGCCGACCGTCACGCGCCGTGGATGTATTGGGTGGGCGTAATCACGGCGGGCATGACCGCGTTCTACGTTTTCCGCGCGATCTTCCTCGCATTTTTCGGCGATTATCGCGGCAAGGCGCATCCGCACGAATCGCCTTGGGTGATGATAGGCCCGCTGGTGGTGCTGGCGGCGCTATCTCTGGGAGGCGGCTACTTCTTCAAGATCCCCGAGTTCTTGGCGCCGTTGTTTCCGCCGCCCACAGAGGCTGATGCTCTCGGCCCGATGCTGGTCTCGGTGGCGTTTGGCTTCGCCGGGATCGGGCTCGCGGCGCTCTTCTACCTGGTCAAGCCCGGCTTGCCGGATCAAGTAGCCGCAACCTTCAGCGGTCTTTACAAGCTGATCTACAACAAGTATTTCGTGGATGAGATCTATGAAGCGGCGCTGGTGAATCCGTTGGTTGGCGGATCGCGCGAAGTGCTGTGGAAAGGCGTGGACGTGGCCGTGATCGATGGCGCGGTGAATGGCGTCGGCAATCGCGCGCGGGGGATTGGCGGCGTTCTCAAGCGCTTGCAATCCGGCAATATCCGCAGCTACGCCGCATGGGTACTGCTGGGCAGCGTGGTGCTGCTCTTCGTCATGGGAGTAATGGGGGGCCTGCGATGAACCTGCTCGACATCGTACTCGCCATCCCCCTGCTGGGCTTTCTGGTTCTGCTGCTCGTACCCCGCGCCGCGGAAGGCGCCATGCGCGCCACCGCGCTAGGATTTTCGCTGGTGGCATTCGCCGTCTCTCTAGGGCTGGCCGTTCAATACGAGACCATCCGCCCCGGCGGGCAGTTCATCACCGACATCGTCTGGATCGCCTCGCCCAATATTCACTACCACGTGTCACTGGATGGACTGAGCCTGTGGCTGTTGATCCTGACCACACTCCTCACGCCCATCTGCATCCTGATCTCCTGGAGATCGATCCGGATCCGCATCAAAGAATTCTTCGCCTTCATGCTGCTGCTGGAGTTCGGGCTGACCGGCGTATTCGCGGCGCAAGACCTGTTTCTGTTCTATGTGTTCTGGGAAGTGTCGCTCGTGCCGATGTATTTCCTGATCGGCATCTGGGGCCACGAGCGGCGCATCTACGCGGCGCTCAAGTTCTTCCTATACACCTTTGCCGCTTCGGTGCTGATGCTCACGGCCATTATCTACGTATACAACCATGCCGGCACCTTCAACTACGCGGACATTTTGGCCCATCTCGCCAGCGGTAAGCTGCACTTCAATCCCTCGCAACAAATGATGCTCTTCCTGGCGTTCTTCTTAGCCTTCGCGGTGAAGGTGCCGATATTTCCGCTGCACACCTGGCTGCCGGACGCGCATGTGGAAGCGCCCACGGCCGGCTCGGTGATGCTGGCATCCGTCATGCTGAAGATGGGTACATACGGCCTGGTGCGATTCTGTCTGCCGATGTTTCCGGGCGCGGCGCGCGCCTGCGCGCCATGGATCGTGGTGCTGGCCATCATCGGCATCGTATACGGAGCGCTGGTCGCCATGGTGCAGCCCAACATGAAGAAGCTGGTGGCGTACTCTTCGGTAAGCCACCTCGGTTTCGTCGTGCTGGGAATCTTCTCGTTCACCCAGATCGGCATGGATGGCGCAGTCTATCAGATGCTGAATCACGGCATTTCTACGGGCGCGTTATTTGTGCTGGTCGGCTATCTCGACGAGCGCCGTCACTCGCTGGTCATCGCGGACTATCGCGGCGTGGCCGCGCCCGCGCCATGGCTTTCGACAGTCTTCATGATCGCCATGCTCGCCAGCATCGGACTACCCCTGTTGAACAATTTCGTGGGCGAATTTCTGGTGCTGCAAGGCTCCGCGCAGACCAATTTCCTGCACTGGACCGTCCCCGCCTCGATAGGCGTGATTCTGTCGGCGTGTTACATGCTGTGGCTTTACCAGCGCGTGTTCTACGGCGAAACACCCGATGAAGTGCGGCGCCATGTGTTCGATCTGCAGCCCCGCGAGTGGGCCGCCATCGTACCGCTGATCGCGATGATGGTTTGGATGGGCGTGTATTCGCAATCGTTCCTGCCCGCAGTGCGGAAGACCACGGCGCACATTCTGGATCAGACACTGGTGAACGTACAGATCCGCGTGCAGGCGCCCGCGGCCCCCATCTTCCGAGCCGCGACCGTCAGGGAGCGGTCCCATGCCCGTTAATTTCGCGCCCTCCAGCGTCGAATACTTACGGTTCCTGGCGGAGATCATCCTGATTGCGGCCGGCACGCTGCTGATGGTGCTGGACGTCATCCTGCGTAAGCAGTCGCGGGACATCTACGGGCACATCTCGATCCTGGCGCTCTCGGCGGCGATGGCGGCCGCGGTGCTCGCCTACTCCTCGCCCGGGCCGGCCTTCTCGGACATGCTGGTGGTGGATGGATTCGCCACCTTCTTCCGCGTGCTGGTGATCGGCGTCGGTATCCTGACGGTGCTATCGTCCTACAGCTTTCTGCAACGCGAGGGCGCGGAGACCGGCGAATATCATGCGCTGCTGTTGTTTTCGATCGCCGGCCAATGCGTGATGGTTTCGGCCGGCGAGCTGATCATGATCTTCATCGGCCTGGAAATCTCGTCCATCTCGAGCTACGTGCTAGCCGGTTACCTGCGCGACGACAAACGCGCCAACGAAGCGGCCCTGAAGTATTTCCTGCTGGGGTCGTTCGCCACGGCCTTCTTTCTTTACGGAGTGGCGGTGGTCTATGGCATGACCGGATCGACGTACCTGACCGCCATCCACACGGTGCTTAGCGGCGGGCCTGCGGCGCCCGCGCCCGTGTTCATCGGCGTGGCGCTGGCGTTGATGTTCGTGGGGCTGGCCTTCAAGGTCTCCGGCGCGCCTTTCCAGATCTGGGCGCCGGACGTTTATCAGGGCGCGCCCACGCCGGTCTCCGCATTCCTGACAACGGGACCTAAGGCCGCCGCTTTCGCCGTATTCCTGCGCATCTTCATGACGGCCTTCGAGCCGATCGCGCGCGATTGGTATCCGCTGGTGTGGGGATCGGCGCTGCTCTCAATGACCATCGGCAACTTCGCCGCGCTCACGCAGTCGAACATCAAGCGGCTGCTGGGCTACAGTTCGATCGCGCACGCCGGATATGTGCTGGTGGCGGTGTCGGCGCACTCGCACATAGGCACGGCGGCGGCCATGTTCTACCTGGTGGCGTACGCGTTCATGAATATCGGCGCATTCGCGGTAGTCTCGCATCTGTCGGGCAAAGGCGAGCGTTTCCTGAGCGTGGACGATTTCGCGGGCCTGGGAGTCAGGCAGCCGGGCACCGCTGCGCTGCTCTCGATCTTTCTGCTGTCGCTGATCGGCGTGCCGCTCACGGGGGGATTCTTTGGCAAGTTCTACATCTTCAAAGCCGCGCTCGATGCGCACCTGGTGTGGCTGACGGTGTTGGGACTGCTGAACAGCGCGGTTGCGGCGTATTACTATCTGCGCATCCTGGTGGCGATGTACATGCGCGAGCCCGGCGAGGCCACGTCGGAACTGGAACCGCTATCACTCGGCCTGCGCGCGGCATTAGTCATTCCGGCGCTGGGCACGCTGTTTCTGGGCATCTTCCCCACGTGGGTGCTGGACTTCGCGGGGAAGTCGTCAATGCTGACGCGGTAAGGCGTCCGCAGTGCTGGGCTGACTCAGCGGCCTGTAGGCGTCGCTGTCCCATTACTCGTGCTGCTGGAGCCGGAGGCTAACGTGATCCACAGCGGAAGTCCAGTCACGGTCCACTGGCAGTCCGCACCTGCCCTAACATCAACGCTCTGCCGTCCGCCTGCCTGAGGAAAGGTAGGGCTGTTCGTGGAGAGCGAGTAAGTGCAACCGGCCGACGCCTGGGTTATGGCGAATGCCGGTGTCGCCGATTCGTAATTGTGCCGGTGCGCGTGGCGCCAGTATTAGCGGCAACGCTAATGGCCAGGGGCGCAACGCCTGGCCCGGTGCCGTTTGTAAGAGTAATCCGCGGGGCGCTGACCGTTGGCATCCAGTTACTTCCTGCTGGCGAGACTATGCTGAGATTAGCCTGCGTAACGGGCGAGCCCGGTCGCGGCTTGGAGTGCTCCAGGTGTGGTTGGGAAGTCGGGCGAGGCAGTGCCCGCCCGTAACGAACACATTGCCGCTGGAGTCCACCGCAACCCCCAAAGGGCCAGTCGAGTAGGTTCCACCAAGGAACGTCGAACACACCAGTTTTGGGGAACCACGAGGCCGTAATGTTGTTGCTGGGGAACACGCCGGTTGGCGATCCGCGTGCAAGAGAGACGGATTGGAGGGCGCAATCGCCAGGAAGTTCACCGAAGCTGTCAGTCCGATGGATGACGACAACCAGGAATTGCCGGTATCCGTGCTTTTGAAGACAGCGCCTGACACTAGGACGTAGAGCGGCGACGGCTGGCTCGGGCCGATTTCACCGTTGACGCCATCGTGTTCTCTAACCGGCCGGTGTCCACGTTTGTCCGGCATCCACGCTCTGGAAGACGCCGGATCCTGTTGCCGCATAAATGAAGTAAAGAGCGGCCTAACCAGGCGGAATTTGACACCTTGGTTTCCTTGTGCAGATTCTGCACCGCAGCACCCATTCCTGCATGCGCCCTCACGGTTGGCAACCAGCGGCACGATGCATCTGGCTTTATCAAGACGTTGGCGTTGCGCGTGCACCAGTACAGGGGAAATATCACAAGGAGAAAGAATGTCTGAACTGAACGCAGTGATAGCTGTTTATGGCACGCATATCGAAGCAGAAGAAGCGGTGAAGGAACTTCAACGCGCGGGAATCGACATGCACACGTTGTCGATCATTGGCAGGGATTCCCACACCGACGAACACGTAGTGGGTTATTACAATACCGGCGATCGGATGAAGTACTGGGGCAAAATGGGCGCTTTTTGGGGCGGCTTCTGGGGATTGCTGTTCGGATCGGCCTTCTTTGCCATTCCGGGTCTCGGTCCAATACTCGTGGCGGGCCCCGTGATTGCGTGGATCGTAGGAGCCTTGGAAGGCGCCGTGGCAGTTGGCGGCTTGAGCGCCATCGGTGCCGGGCTTTATGGGATGGGTATTCCGAAGGATAGTGTCGTCAAATACGAAATGGCGCTCAAGACCGACAAGTTCATACTGATGGTGCACGGCACGGCCGCGGAAGTCGAAAGGGCGAAAGACATTATCGAAGGCACACGGCCTCTCAATGTGACGCTGCACGCGCCCGAAGCAGTGGCAGCGGCAGCGCGATAGTGCCCCGATATGTAGATCGCCGGGAGGAAAAGGGCATGTTGCGAAATACTGCGCATTTGAAGGGTTTTACGATCCGAGCTACGGACGGCGAGTTGGGAATGGTACTCCAGTTATATTTCGACGATAAGACTTGGGCCATCCGCTACTTGGTCGTCGAAACCGGCGGATGGCTTGGCGGCCGGGAAGTATTGATCTCGCCAATCTCCCTAGTCCACACGGACTGGCAAGCGAAGCAATTAGACGTGGCGCTGACGAAAAAGCAGGTGGAGAGCAGCCCCAGCGTCGATACGCACCAGCCCGTCTCCCGGCAGCATGAGGCGGAATACTACGGGTATTACGGCTATCCGTTTTATTGGGATGGTCCCTATCTGTGGGGCCCGGCGTTTTATCCAGCGGCCTTGGCTGCTTCGCCAACTGCTTCCAGGGAAGCCTTGGCGGAGAGGGTCGCGAGGGAGTTAACGGATTCGCATCTGCGCAGTACCGAAGCCGTAACCGGATACAACATTGAGGCCGCTGACGGTGAAATCGGCCATGTGCACGGGTTTGTCGTGGACGACGAAGCGTGGGCGATCCGCTACATTGAGGTGGACACGCGGAATTGGTGGCCGGGCAAGAAGGTGCTGGTCTCGCCCACGTGGATTGAACGGGTGAGCTGGGCGGATTCTAAAGTCTACATAGGCCTTTCCCGCGACGCCATCAAGGATGCCCCGGAGTACGTCGAATCGACGCCGATCACTCGAGAGTATGAGAGCCGGCTTTACCTTCACTACGGCCGGCCGCCCTATTGGCTGCACGACGCCGAACACCAGCCTGATTCTTCCCTGAGCCGTGGTTAAGTCATGAAACCTACCGAACAACTGCATCAAATGGGTCAGAGTCTTTGGCTCGACAATATTACGCGGGGATTACTTACTAGCGGCACGCTCGAGCGCTACATCCGCGAACTGTCGATCACTGGGCTGACCTCAAATCCGAGCATCTTCGATCACGCCATTCGCAACACCGAGTTCTATGATGAGGCGATTCGCACGAAGATGCAAGCAAAGGCGGGCGGTGAGAAGCTATTCTTCGAGCTCGCGCTGGAAGATCTGACAAGGGCGGCCGACCTGTTCCGGCCGGTTTACGATGCCACGAATGGCTTGGACGGCTGGGTGTCGTTGGAGGTTTCTCCGCTTCTGGCGGACGATCCCGCCAAGACCCTGGAGGCTGCCAAGCAACTATTCGCTTCGGCGGACCGACCAAATCTGTTCATCAAGATTCCCGGAACTCCGCAAGGGCTTTCCGCGATTGAAGACGCCATCTTCGCCGGTATTCCCGTCAATGTGACTCTGCTCTTCTCACGCGACCAATATCTAAAAGCCGCAAGCGCCTACATGCGGGGGATTGAGAGGCGGATCGAAGCCGGTCTCAACCCGGCTGTCCATTCCGTGGCGTCCATCTTTATCAGCCGATGGGATAAAGCGGTCGCGGATAAGGAACCCGATGGGTTGAAGGGTCGTCTCGGCATTGCCGTCGCGATGCAGGCGTATAAGGCCTATCGCGATCTGCCGATTTCGCCCCAGTGGCTGCAACTGGCCGCCAAAGGCGCTTTCGCTCAGCGCCTGCTTTGGGCCAGCACCGGCACGAAGGATCCCAAGGCTTCGGACACCTTCTACATCGACGCCCTCGCGGCTCCGGACACCGTCAACACGATGCCGGAAGCTACTTTGCTGGCGTTTGCCGATCATGGGCACGTTCCGCATTCTTTACCCGTCGACGGCGGGGACTGCGAGACCGTTCTGGACGGTTTCGCCCGCGGTGGCATTGACGCCGCCAAGTTGGCCGCGCAGCTCCAGCGAGAGGGTGCCGAGGAGTTCGTCAAATCCTGGAACGATTTGCTGCAGTGCATCGAATCGAAGGCGCATGCCGTACTCGCCGGAGCCTGAGGTTAAAGCTTCAATGTCACTTAGTTTCCTCGATCCGGGAACTCTGCATGAATTGTGGGGCAGTATTGGCCGCCCCACAATTCATGCAGAACCGCGTCCCGTTTCGAAACTAAATGACAGTGGGCTAGAGCCCACGCCGATCGCGACCGATCGCGAGTCCGACAAATCGCGATGAGTGAAGCTGCGCATCAGCACGGCGACCGCTCGACGGCCAAGGTTGATTCCGCAGCGGCCAACCGCATTTACACGTGCCCGATGCACCCGGAGGTCCAGCAGAACCATCCGGGCGATTGCCCCAAGTGCGGCATGACGCTGGAACTGAAGACGGCGACCGCGGGCACGGATGATGCTGAGAACGCCGAACTGCGCGACGTGACGAATCGCTTCCGGATCGGCGCCGCGCTGACATTGCCGGTGTTTGTCCTGGCGATGGCGCACTGGATCCCGGCACTGGGCAGGCAGTCCTGGGTGGATGGCAACGCCTCACGCTGGACGCAATTTGTACTCACGACAGCCGTAGCCGGGTGGGCTGGCTGGCCGTTATTGCACCGCGGCTGGCGCTCCATCGTGACGCGCCACTTGAACATGTTCACGCTAATCGCCATCGGTGTGGGCGCGGCATTTGTCTTCAGCGCCGTGGCGATGCTCATACCCGATCTATTCCCACATACGATGCGACACGAGGGAAAGGTTGCCATCTACTTTGAGTCCGCGGCGGTGATTGTGGTCCTGGTGCTCCTCGGTCAGGTGCTTGAACTCCGTGCCCGCAGCCGCACGGGCAGCGCCATCAAAGCGTTGCTAAATCTGGCGCCACCCACGGCGCGGCAAGTGGCGCCCGGGGGCGACCACGAAGTCCCGCTCGACCAGGTGAAGGTTGGCGACTGGTTGCGCGTGGTTCCAGGTGACAAGGTGCCGGTGGATGGCGTGGTAGTCGAAGGTCACTCCAGCGTGGAAGAGTCCATGATCACCGGCGAACCGCTCCCGGTGGAAAAGACCATCGGCGACAAGGTGACGGGTGGCACCGTCAATGGCCCTGGCAGTTTCGTCATGCGCGCCGAGCGAATTGGCAGCGACACGTTGCTGGGGCAGATCGTGAACATGGTTGCCGAAGCCCAGCGTAGCCGCGCGCCCATTCAAGGCCTCGCCGACAAGGTTGCGGGCGTCTTCGTGCCGCTGGTACTGGCTGTTTCGGCGCTCACCTTCGTCCTCTGGATGTGGCTCGGGCCGGAGCCAAGACTCGCGCACGCCATCGTCAACGCCGTCGCGGTCCTGATCATCGCCTGCCCGTGCGCCCTTGGCTTGGCCACCCCTATGTCCATCATGGTGGGTGTTGGACGCGGCGCGCACGAAGGTGTGCTGGTGAAGAACGCCGAGGCGCTCGAACGGCTGGAGAAAGTCACTACGCTGGTGGTGGACAAGACGGGCACCCTCACCGAGGGCCAACCCAAGCTCCTGGATATACTGCCCAGCGGCGGATTCGATGCGAAGGAATTCCTGCGTCTGGCCGGATCGCTGGAGCAGAACAGTGAGCATCCGCTGGCCGCCTCGATTGTGCGGGGAGCGAAGGAACAAGGTGTCGCTTTCGAGGCCGTGAAAGACTTCCGCTCGGTGACGGCGGGCGGTGTTTTCGGCACTATCGCCGGCCGTGCGGTGGCGATCGGCAAGCCGGATTTTCTGCGGCGCGAAAAAATCACAGGCCTGGAACCGCTGGAAGCCTCTGCCACGAAGCTTCAAGAAGACGGCAAGACCGCGATGTTCGTCGCCATAGATGGCAAGGCGGCTGGAATCCTGGCCGTCTCCGACCCGATCAAATCCACCACACCCGAAGCCATCGGCGAACTCCATGCGCTGGGATTGAAACTGGTCATGCTCACCGGCGATAACCGCCGTACCGCCGCCGCGGTGGCCAGGCAACTCGGCCTGGATGCGGTGGAAGCGGAGATCGAACCCGCCGGAAAAGCCGCCCATGTCAAGAAGCTGCGCGCGGAAGGGAAACATGTTGCAATGGCCGGCGACGGCATCAACGACGCACCCGCGCTCAGCGAGGCTGAAGTCGGCATTGCCATGGGCACCGGCGCCGACGTGGCCATGCAAAGCGCAGGCATCACGCTCGTAAGAGGCGACCTCCGCGGCATTGCCAAGGCCATCCGCCTCAGTCGCGCCACCATGCGAAACATCCGGCAGAACCTGTTGTTCGCGTTCCTCTACAATGCGTTAGGTATTCCGCTGGCTGCGGGGGTGCTCTACCCGTTCTTTGGCTTACTGCTCAGCCCGATGATTGCCGGCGCCGCGATGAGCCTGAGTTCGGTCTCGGTCATCGGCAACGCGTTGCGGCTGCGGAACATAAGGTTGTGAAAAATGACAACAGAAATAGAGAGATACTCACTCCTGAACAGTTCCACAAGGAACCCGGCGCAGTGGACAAGCACGGCGAAGACTTGCCGGAGATTCGCAATTGGAAATGGAGTGACGATGGCAATTCAACTCAATGAAGAAAATGGCGGGAAGATTCTAGTCGTTCACGTCACTGGGAAGCTGGCAGCAGCAAATTATGCGCACTTTGTGCCCGAGTTCGAGCGACTCGTTCGGCGGCACGGCAAGCTGAGGGTGCTGTTCGACATGACCGCTTTCCATGGCTGGGAGGGTGGCGCGTTGTGGGAAGACATAAAGTTCGACATGAAACACTTCACCGACATCGAACGCCTTGCGATGGTCGGGGAAACGACGTGGCAGCACGGCATGGCGACGTTCTGCAAGCCGTTTACGAAAAGCGACGATCCGGTACTTCGATCACGCCGACGCCGGTGAGGCGCGGAAATGGCTGGGCGAAGCGTAGAATCGGGAAGGCAACGAGCCAATGAATGAGATTGAGCGTACTCGCCACCGGCACGGAGGGCCGCATCCCGACAGTGTTCCCGCGGACCAACGTCCTTACTGGAAACGGGCGCACCGCGATTGGCGTGTCCTGGTCGGCTTGTTTTTCTGTTTAGCGACCATCATCATCTATGTCCTGAGCCAAGACTTGGCGTGGATGCCTGGCGGCCGGCCGCGGCAGCCATCGTCGCGCGTCGCTGGAAAATAGCGTAGTGGGCCAGCGTGAAGGCCGCCCCCGCTCAAGGCATCGCTACCGCGAGAGCATAACGGCATGACAGAGAACAGCCCAAGACGATTCGATCTTTATTCATGGGGCGCCGCCTTCACCGGGTTTTATCGGGCGTGGCGAAAGTCGGCCCGATGAATTCTAAACTGATCCAGTACCGAAAATAACGTAGGTCCCCCACCATGAAGGTGAAAATCAATGCGAAGGATTTCCTGCTGCGGCCCAGAGAAAAAGTCAAACTCAAAGACCGGCCGACGATTGTAAAGCCCTTTTGCAAGTCGAAGAAGGAGTATCGAAAACTTCTGGAAGAACACGTCGCGGAGTTGAGTTCGCTACAACAGCTCCTCTACGCATCCGACCGCTATGCTTTGCTGCTGAATTTTCAGGGGATGGACGCTGCCGGCAAGGACGGCGCCATCCGGCACGTCATGTCCGGGGTCAATCCGCAAGGCTGCCAGGTTTCCAGTTTCAAACAGCCGAGCGCCGCCGAGCTGGAACACGATTTTCTCTGGCGCACGACGCTCCGGCTTCCGGAGCGCGGTCAGATCGGCATTTTCAACCGGTCCTATTACGAGGAAGTGCTGGTCATCCGAGTGCATCCGGAGCTTCTCCGCGGCCAGGGGCTCTCCGCAGAGTTGCGCGACGAGAAAACCATCTGGGAGGAGCGCTATCGCTCTATCGTCGACCTGGAGAGCCACCTTTATCGCAACGGTACGCGGACGGTCAAGATATTTTTGCACCTTTCGCGGGAAGAACAGCGAAAGCGATTCATCGAGCGCATCGACGAGCCGGACAAGAACTGGAAATTCAGCCTCGCGGACATTCACGAGAGAAAATACTGGAAGCATTACATGGAGGCTTATGAGGCTTGCCTGAACGCGACCAGCACGCATCACGCGCCCTGGTACGCCGTTCCCGCCGACGACAAGGAAAATGCACGGTTGATTGTTTCCCAGATTGTCCTGGATACGCTAAACGGACTGAAGATGGCGTATCCCAAGACCACCGCGAAACGCCGGCGGGAATTAGAATCTATCCGTAAGGCGCTAACGGCAGTAGTATGAGTTTTACAATCGCTCCACCATCTTCCGCTAAAGACGCCCCGCCCTCGACGGGCCTCACCGGCGAGGAAGCCCGCCGCCGGCTGGAGAAGTCCGGCCCAAACGCAATGCCCGACACGGCCGTGCATCCATTGAGCCGGGCGCTGACTAAGTTCTGGGCGCCAGTTCCGTGGATGCTCGAGGCTGCCATCGTGCTCGAGATTGTACTCGGCAAGTACGTCGAGGCTGCCATCATCGCGGTTCTGTTGGCCTTCAATGCGGCTCTGGGGTTCATCCAGGAAGGGCGCGCCCAGGCGACGCTGGCCGCCCTGAAGTCGCGGCTCGCGCTGAATGCGTCAGTCAAACGCGATAATGCGTGGACTACCGTGCCCGCCGTCGACTTGGTCGTTGGGGACGTAGTGAAGTTATCGCTCGGCGCCGTAGTCGCGGCCGACGTGCGCCTGACCGGGGGATCCGTGCTGCTTGACCAATCCATGCTGACTGGCGAATCCGTCCCGGTCGAAGCCGGCGCCGGATTCGAAACTTATGCGGGGGCGCTGGTGCGGCGCGGCGAAGCCGTCGCGGAGGTTACCGCAACCGGAGCGCGCACCAAGTTTGGACGCACCGCGGAACTGGTCCGCACCGCGAACGTCGAAAGCTCCCAGCAGAAGGCCGTTCTGCGCGTGGTGCGCAATCTCGCCATGTTCAACGGCGTCGTCATCCTGATACTGGTCGCGTATGCTTACGCTCTGAAGATGCCGTTTGGCGAGATCGTTCCGTTGGTGCTCACGGCGGTTCTGGCGTCGATCCCCGTGGCGCTGCCAGCTACCTTTACCCTTGCGGCGGCGCTCGGCGCAAAGGCTTTGGCAAAGCTGGACGTTCTTCCAACGCGGCTCTCCGCCGTGGATGAAGCCGCAAGCATCGACGTGCTGTGCGCGGATAAGACCGGCACGCTGACGCAAAACGAACTGACGGTAACCGCCATCCATGCCATGTTCGGCTTCGACGAATCGCATGTCTTGGGAGTGGCTGCCCTGGCGAGTTCGGACGGCGGGCAAGATCCGGTGGATGGGGCCATCCGGGCCGCCGCTGCCAAAAAACCAGCCTCCGATCTGCCGAAACTGATCAAGTTCATTCCGTTCGATCCCGCAACGAAAATGTCCGAGGCGACTGCAACCGATTCGAGCGGCGCCACGGTGCGCGCCGCCAAGGGAGCTTTTGCCGCGGTCGCCGGCCTCACGCCGCCATCGCCCGATGCATCCGCGGCGGCGAACCAACTAGAGGCCCAAGGCTTCCGGGTGCTGGCAGTTGCGGTGGGTCCGCCGGACGCCGTGAAGCTCGCGGGAATCATCGCTCTCAGCGATCCGCCTCGATCGGATTCGGCGGCGCTCATTACGGAATTGCATACTTTGGGCGTTCGTACCGTGATGATCACTGGCGATGCCCCGGCGACGGCCACTATCGTAGCCCGCGCGGTAGGTCTCGATGGAGCCGTCTGTCCACTTGGTCCGATCCCCGGCGCTGTACGCCCCGAGGATTTCGCGGTCTTCGCCGGCGTCCTTCCCGAGGGAAAGTACAACCTTGTCAAAGCGTTCCAGAAGAGCGGCCACACCCTCGGTATGTGCGGCGACGGCGCCAACGACGCCCCGGCGCTGCGCCAGGCGCAGATGGGAATTGCGGTCTCAACCGCCACCGATGTGGCTAAGTCCGCGGCCGGCATCGTTCTGACCAAACCCGGACTCGTCGGTATCGTCGCTGCGGTAAAGGAAGGCCGCGTGACGTTCCAGCGGATACTGACCTATACGTTGAACTCGGTGAACAAGAAAATTGTGCAGGTGCTCTTCCTGGCGGTGGGTCTGGTCATGACTGGGCATGCGATCCTGACTCCCATGTTGATGGTAATCATCATGCTCACCGGCGACCTACTCGGCATGTCCTTGGCGACGGACAATGTGCGGCCGTCCCCCACGCCCAACGCCTGGCGCATCGGCGCATTGACTGTCGCGGGTGTCTTTGTCGGAATCTGCGAGTTGGTCTTTTGCACAGCCTTCCTGGCCATCGCCAAATTCCGGCTGGGCTTTGGAATCGACACGCTGAGAACGCTGGCCTTCGTGCTGATCGTGTTCGGCAATCAAGCCACGACTTACACGAATCGCGAGCGCCTGCGCCTGGGGTCCTCTCGTCCCAGCCGGTGGCTCGTCGCGTCGTCCGTGGCCGATCTGTCGATCGCGTCAATGCTGGCGGTTTGCGGCATCGCCATGAGTCCACTGCCCATATTCGTTGTGGGAGGAGTACTCGCCGGAGCGGTGGTCTTCGCATTCGTCCTTGACTTTGTCAAAGTCCCCGTGTTCCATCGTCTCAGGATCGCTTAGAGAAGCCTGGCATCTCAGCGCGGGCCTGCAACTCTGCCCCAGAATGTGGCGCACGCACTCCTGCGTGCCGCGTCGGCACTCATGCCGGCGCCCACTCCGGCTTCACCAGAGTGTTGAGACGAGTCTCGACACGGCACGCAGGAGTGCGTGCGCCACATCATCGGCCAACGCGCGAGAAATGCGAGTTAGTCGATTTGGTGCTGGGTCTCCGTCGAAAACCACCGGCTTTCAACGCGGTCAGAGCCGGCTGAAAGCCGGCTGCGGCCAAGATTGGCCGCCCTCCAATACACACTACTTCTGGGCCGGCGGTGGCTCGGTAATCGTGGATTCGCGCATGACTTTGCCTCCGCGCGCTTCCACCAGCGCTACGTGATTGGCCGATAGGATGGCGCCCGTGGTCCGGTCGAGCGCGATGCGCGCCGTAATGTACGCGGCCAGCGCCGCCGTCTCCGAATTCTGGGCAGTCATCAAGTCCCGCTGCTGTTGGGTCACGTTGTACGGAATGGACGCTCCCAATTCGAAACGCCTCCGCTCGCTGGAATACAGTTGCTCTTGCAGTGTCCGGTTACGGACCGCGGCCTCGTAGCGGGCGCGCGCCTGCCGCAAGGCGATCGCGTAATTCTGGACGTCCACCTGCACCTGATTCAAGTCCTTGCGGTTGCTCAACTGGGTTTGGCGGAAACTCAACTGGTCGATGGCGTAATCGGAGAGCGCCTGCCTGTTCCGGAGCGTCATTTCGTAGGCTCCGGTAATGTTTTCGGATGGGAAGTCGCGGCGAAAGACCTGGCCAAGGGCCGTGCCGATACCACCCACAAAATAGGGATTAGGCGGTGCAGTGAAGCCATCGATGGTGACCGTCCTTCCGGTTCCGGCTATGCCGGCCTGGCTCTCGTTGCCGAGCACCACCGCGAACGGCAGGACTCCGTTCTTGGTTCCGAGATTGCTGACTGCCGCGGCCGCTTCATTTTCCCTTTCGCTCGCCAGGTCGGTGCGGTTGGCAAGGGCCTGCTTCACCAAATCCTCCACCGAAGGGAGGTCGTCATGTTCGGGGATCCGGATCGGATCTAAGGGCAGGATACGCGCGCCAGCCAGTACCGGGTCGGCGGTCCCATTGCGGCTCAGCAGGTTCTTCAATTGAATCTCCTGCTGTTTCAAGGCCGTCTCGGAGTCCACAAGAGCCTGTTGGGCGGTAACGGCCAGGCTATCGGCGTTGATCGTTTCCGAAGGCGCCAACGATCCGATGCGCACCTGTTCTTTTACGTTCGCCAGAAAAGTCGTGGCGGTTTCCGCCGCGCTTCGCTTGGCTTTAAGGTCTTCGTCGGCCGCTTCCAGAGCGTAATAGGCATTCAATACCTGGGAGACGATGCCGGTGACCGTTGTTTGAAAGGCCAGATCCGAGGCGTCCCGGTTCATTTTGGCGACGTTAATGAAGCGCGCGTTGACCGCTACACCGGCGTTGTTGAGCAGATATTGTGTCACCGAGACGGCGAGCACGGGCGCCGAAGTCGGATTAAACACATCCGTGGGGGAATTCTCATTCAAGTAGTGATCAGTGTAGGTCAGCGTGACAGTGCCCCCGGTAAGCAGCCCTTGTTGGATGCTGGCCGTGAGCGCGCGCGTCCCATCGACAAGGGTCGAAGTGGCGCTCGCCTGCGAATCCGGATAGAGGGAGGTGGTGTGGCTGAACGTGCTGGCTTCCTGGATAATGGGATCCAGCGTTGGCGTGACCGGTCCGATCTGCGAAATGGTGGCGTTGGTCGATTGAACGTGGGTTGAACCGGTTCCCGGTGCGCTGACTCCGGCGGCCTGCTGGCTGCCGGCAACGCCCTGTCCGGAAGCTACCGATCCGGCTTGCGAGGCGTTGCTCGGCACGCCAGGCAATGTGCCGCCCGCCTCGGAACGCGTCACGTTTAACGACAGAATGAGCGGATTGTAGCGGGCGACCTCGATGTCGACGTTGTTCTCCAAGGCGAGCGCGATGGCGTCCTGTACGGTGAGATAGAGGGTTCCGGCACGAACTAGTTCGCGCAGCCGCGGGGAATTAGCCATGCGGGCCGGCGGCGCCGAGGGTGCCAGATATGGACGCAAGATAGCCGGCGCTTTCGGCGGGATCAGCGCAATCGAGGGCTGCTGCGCGCATGCCAGCGGCGCGCAGAGGAGCATTGCGGCGGCCAAGCGCCGAGAAGAGTCTCGGCGCGGCACGCAAGAGTGCGTGCGCCACAGGGCGTTCATGGGCGGTCCTCCTTGGGCAAGTCCGGGGGCAACGCCGATGGCTGGGAGATTTGCCCCTTCAAAGCCTCATCGATCGAGACCTCATTCACATCCAGGGTGGTTCCCAGCGCCTGGTCCAACGTGATGCGCGCATGCGTGTAGTTGGCCATGCTCTGCACTTCCGCGCTGTGCGCGCTGGCCAGGTCGCGCTGGTCCTGCACCACCTGAAAGGCCACAGTGGCGCCCAGGGCGTACCGCTTCTGATCGCCGGCCAGCGTCTGTTCCTGCAGTACGCGGGATCTCGTGGCGGCCTCGTAGCGTGCGCGCGCCTGCTCGACGCCCACCACGGCGTTCTGCACATCGACCCGGATCTGATTGATATTCTTGCGCAGGTTCAGCTCGTTTTGGCGCAGTTCCAGGAGACTGGTGGCGTAGTCGGCCTTAGCGGCGCGATTGCGTAGAGGTATGTTGAGCGAGATGCCCGCCGAATAGTTGGGATAATCCCGGCGAAAGATCTGAGAGAGGAGATTGCCATATCCGCCAACCAGCGGACCGTTGTAACCCTGCATCAGGCCGATGCCCGCAAGTTCACCCGACAGGCCGTTGTTAGTCACTTCGGCGAAAGCGTTCAACGTGGGTTTCAGGGAGTTCTTGATGCCCACCAGATTCATCTGGTTGCTCGCCAGGTTCAGGCGGGCCTGCTCCATCTCCGGGCGTCCGGCGACGGCCTGGCCGATCAAGTCTTCCAGCGGACGGACTTCATCCTTCTCGGGAATCTGAAACTTATCCAGCGGAACGATATGCAAGCCGGTCAAGCCGGCATCGGCAACGCCATTGCGGCTCAGGTAATTTTTCAAAATGGTTTCCTGCTGCAACAGGTTGGTCTGGGAAGTGACCAGGTCTTGCTGGCTGGCGTATAGCTGGGATTCCGCGCGCGTGATTTCGATGGGCGCCGCCGTTCCATACTGCACCAGTTTCTTGTTGTCGTCCAGAAGTTGCTGTGCCGTGCCCACCTCATGCTGCCGCGCGCGTACGTCCGCGTCGAAGCTGACCAGGTCCCAATAAAGGTTCAGCGCCGCGGAGACGGTGGCGACGAGCTGCAGCTTGAATTGCAGAGCGCTCACCTTCACATTATTCTTCTGCACTCGAATGTTCCGGCCGTTGACCGCCCGTCCGAATCCTTGCAGCAGACTTTGCGTCAAAATCAAATCGAGGTCGCCGGAGGTGAAGGGATTCAGGCTGTAGGAGGTGCTGTTGATGCCCACGCGCGTGCTCGTGTAGGTCAGTTGGGCCGACAGGCCGAAATCGAAATTCTGCGCATACTGGGCTTCATAGGTGCGGGTGGTGTCGACCAGTACGGAGGTATTCGTGAGCACCAGGTTGCTCTGCGGGGAAGTGATATGCCCGAAACTGGCAACGCCCAGGAGAGTTGGATCCAGGGAAGGAATAGAAGGACCCAACTGTGTGGTGATGCCGCCGCCGGAGCCGACTCCGTTACCCGCGCTGATGCCGACGCCGCCGGACGCATTTACGCTGACGCCTTGCAAGCTGACACTTTGGGGACCGCTGGCCACTCCCAGGCCTACGCTGCGCAACGCGCCGCCTGCCTGGGCGCGCAGGAGTATTTGCTGCGCCAGCAGCGGACCGTATCGCTGGATTTCCACGTCGATATTGTTTTCGATGGCCAACGCCACCACGTCGCGCGCCGACAGATAGAGATTGCCCGCACGTATCAGCGAAGCTAGGCGGGAAGAATTCTCCAGCCGGATGGAGGGCACGCTTCCGGCCCGGTAGGGACCCGAGACGAAACTCCATCCGCCGGTGGGCGGCTGGATGGCGATCTGCTGCTGGGCTGCCGCGCAGGCGCACAAGACCAGGAGAATCCCCAAGACTCGAAGCGGCGTTTGAAATAGTTTCATTGAGATTGACCGTTTGGATGAATGCGGCGCCGGTGGGCTGGCGCGCGTCTGGGCCGCGCTATTGTGACGCGCGAACCACTAGTTTATTACGCATGCGGGGCGGTTTTGTTCGATCTGAACGAGCAAAGCCAATCGGCCTTTGTTTTCTTCATCTGATAAGCGTAGCATCCGGAGGCCCCCCTAGCTCAGCCGTTTCCTGTACAATGGAATCGAAAGGAGACCGCATGGGAACCACTGACATGGTTTTCGCCCTCATAGGGAGCTTCGGCACGCAGGAGATCCTCCTGTGCGCCATCGTGGCGCTACTGCTGTTTGGCGGCAAGAAAATCCCGGAATTGGCTAAAGGTTTGGGCGCGGGAATCCGCAACTTCAAGGACGCCATGAAGAGCGACGACAAGGGTGGCGACGACGAGAAGAAGCCGTAGGCTTCCCGAGGCTGCCCGCAAGTTGGGCGGATCTAGTCCGGACTCCAAATATCCCTCTTGAAAAAAGAATCCCCGCGGGCACTCAGGGAGGCTCGCGGGGATTTTGCTATCGGAACTGGTTACCCGGCCTTTTTCTTCGGCGGGACGATGGCGTCCTTCGCGGCTTTCGCCACGCGGAACTTCACTACCTTCTTGGCCGGGATCTTAATCGTTTCCCCGGTCGCGGGATTGCGGCCCACGCGTGCTTTACGGTCCTGGCGTACCAGCCGTCCAATACCCGGCAGCACGAAGACGCCGTTCTTCTTCACTTCCGCGATTGCCACGCTGGAAAGGGAATCCAGGAACTGGCGGGCTACCTTGTTGTTTACTTCGCAACTCTCGGCGAGGCTTCTCACCAGTTGCGTCTGCGTCAAACGTTGACTTGCCATAGATCTCCTTTGGTTCTCACCATCGATTCAAAATTCAAGGACCGCCGGTAAAGGAGGCCCCCCAAACGCCGTCCATCGAAATTAAGGCGCCCGGCCGCGCGCCCGTTATGAGCGGCGGCTTCGATTACGTATCAATAATAAGGGAAGGCGAAAGTCGATGTAAAGAGAAAACACGCAAAAAACGGCCTGTTTTTGAGCTTTTTTTGCGGACGGGCCGCGCGAGGCCCGTCAAACGGCCATTTTGACGCTGTTGTCGCCTCCCGTGGCCGCTGCCGCCGCCTTGCGGGGCTGTTCCTGCGGGCCGTCGAGGCCGAGCGCCTTGCGCAATTCGGCGTCCAGATTCCGGCATAATTCGGGGTGCTCCCGCAGGTACTGGCGGGCGTTATCGCGCCCCTGGCCGATGCGCTCTCCATGAAAGCTGAACCAGGAGCCGCTCTTTTCCACCAGGTTGTTGGAGGCGCCCAGATCCAGCAAGTCGCCCTCCAGCGAGATCCCCTCGCCGTAGAGGATGTCGAACTCCGCTTCGCGAAACGGCGGCGCGACTTTGTTCTTGACCACTTTGGCGCGCGTGCGGTTGCCGATGACGGCGTCCCCGTCCTTGATCGCCGCGATGCGCCGGATATCCACGCGCACCGAAGAATAGAACTTGAGCGCCCGTCCGCCGGTGGTGGTTTCGGGGCTGCCGAACATCACGCCGATCTTCTCGCGGATCTGGTTAATGAAAACCATGCACGTGCCGGTGCGGCTCACCACGCCGGTCAGCTTGCGCATGGCCTGGGACATGAGCCGTGCGTGCAACCCCATGTGGCTGTCGCCCATCTCGCCATCCAGTTCGGCTTTGGGAACCAGCGCCGCCACCGAATCGACCACCACCACATCTATGGCGCCGGAGGCGGTCAGCGCCCCGGCGATTTCGAGCGCCTGCTCGCCATTGTCCGGCTGCGACACCAGCAGGTTATCGATATCCACACCCAGTTTGCGCGCGTAGGCCGGGTCCAGCGCGTGCTCCGCGTCGATAAAGGCGGCCGTCCCGCCGGCCTTCTGCGCCTCGGCGATCAAGTGCAAGGTCAAGGTGGTCTTGCCGGAAGACTCCGGCCCAAAGATCTCCATCACCCGTCCGCGCGGGAAGCCGCCCACGCCCAGCGCGGCATCCAGCGAGATCGAGCCGCTGGGGATCACCGCCACCGGCACGATCGCACCGGAACCCAACCGCAAGACCGCGCCTTTTCCGAACTGTTTGTCCAATTGTGAAAGCGTCAGATCGATAGCGTGACGCCGCTCGCGTTCGTCCATGAGATTCCTCCTACCAGGAAGCAATCTCGTGGCGGATTGCGGGAAGTTCTCTCCGGAAAATTTGAGGGCCGGGAGGAGACAAGAACGGCTACCGGGCAGCGCTCGCCTTGCGAGTTCACCGGTGCGTGGCGAGGCCTCCGGCTATTCGGCCGGCGAATCTTGCCAAGAGAATGCCGGACGCCGGTGGGCACAATGGTTCTTGCATTACAGTTTTCGTCCGTCGGAAAGCAGTAGGACGTTTTACGGCGTCCTAAACGCTGCCGGCCCGGATTTGCGATCCGGGCCGGTAAATCCTACGTTTAGGCGAAAGGAGGCAACCGATGTTTATCATCGCGTTGACTGTTATGATCGCCGGAGCAACGGCGATCACGGTAACGATCCGGATTTCGCGGCGCGGTCGCCGAAAGTAACTGCAAAGCCACGACCGGGAAACCGGTCGTGGCACCTCCTTAAACTTACAACCTTTCGGATCACAGCGCAAGCTCCTTCCACGACAGCGGTGGCGTACCGCGCGGGCTCAAGGGCCTGTGCTGCGCTCGGCCTGAGCAGAAGTAAGGACGTTCCGCCGGTGAAATCCGGCTTTCCGCCGCCCGTCCATATCCCCGAGGTGCTGGACATTGCCGGTTGCGCCGCATTTTGGCTCTGGTTCGGTCCGCGAACTGTAGGCGAAAAGTTGATGAATAGAGGCATCGAAGTTGGAGGTTCGGAAATAGGCGGCGAAAGTGGCGGCAACGAATTCGTCGTAGCCGGGATTGAGCAACACTGTCGCTAGCCGCAACTTGCCGTCAGGCGTCTGGTGAAAACTCGATTCGAAATAGGACGACTTCACCAGTTCGCGGTCCGGTCAGATACACTCCCTGACGTATTTTACGTGTAAACTGGAAATGGGATGGGCCGATGAAGCAAAACTTTACACTGGCAATCGACCAGCGCCTTTTGAAGCGGGCGCCGTCCATAGCGGCAGAGCAAGGCACAAGCGTCAGCGCTAAGCTGGCGAGGGAGTTGCGAAAGGTCGTCGAGGCCCAGGAAGGCTACGCTCAGGCCAAGTCCCGCGCTCTGGCGCAACTGGACTCGCCTTTCCATCTTGGAGGCCGCGGCATCCCCAATCGCGAGGAACTGCAAGACCGCACGATCTTCGTTGATTCCAATATCCTGTAGTGGCCAGTTTGGGCTCTTGCGAATTACTTGTCATCGATCAATAGCGATTTCGGAATCCTAACCCGCTCGAATCGAGGCGTAGACCTATTTGTGGCACGCGGCATGGCCGCAATTAGTATTGCTTCGAGCTCCGCCAACCTCTGGTCGCGATTGCTAACCGCATCCGCCAGCGCAAACGCCGAAAAGTAATCCCAATGAGCGTAGTACTCATCCGTTACCTTGTTTGAGTGATCGTGTAGGCGGCTAAACAGGTGCCATCGCTCACCGACGCCATCATGTGCGTGGGCGTGGCGACTGCCAACAGTATCTTGATGGTCTCCTTCGCTCGCGAACGGATGGACGAAGGAATGCGCGCGCGGGAGGCCGCCGTCGCGGCCGGGCATACGCGCATGCGGCCGGTGTTGATGACCGCGCTGGCCATGATCATCGGTATGGCGCCCATGGCCATGGGGCTTGGCGAAGGCGGAGAACAGAATGCGCCGTTGGGACGGGCGGTGATCGGCGGACTGCTGTTCGCCACCGTTGCAACCCTGTTCTTCGTTCCTACGGTGTTCGGTTTGCTTCACGGAGCAAGAGAATAATTATGCTACCCAAGAGATACTTGAACTAGAACCCGAAATCGCGAACGCCCCGGCGTCCATAGCCCGGCGTTGGATGGTTGCGGCGCTGTTGGCCGTACTCGGCCTGTTCGCCGCCGGCGCGCTCAGCATCAAAGCGCGTGCCAAAGAGCAGACGGCGTTGTCCGGCGAAACCGCGCGCCTAGCGGTGACCACGGTTTCCGCGGGCTTTCCGCAACCCGAGCCGCGGTCGAATGAACTGGAGTTACCGGGGAGCGTGCAAGCATACACGGAATCGCCGATTTATGCGCGGACCAACGGTTATCTGCTGCGCTGGTACAAAGACATCGGCGCGAGTGTGCAGAAGGGCGAGTTGCTGGCCGACCTGGATACACCCGAAGTGGACCAGGAACTCTCCCAAGCGCAAGCTGCGCGGCAGCAGATGGTCGCGGCGCTGGACCTGGCGCGCACCAGCGCGGATCGCTGGCGCGAATTGTGCCGCACGGATTCGGTCTCGCAACAGGAACTGGATCAGAGAACCAGCGACTACGCACAGGCCCAGGCGAACATGGCCGCCGCGGATGCGAATGTCCGGCGGGTGCAGGAGATGGAATCGTTCAAACACATTTACGCTCCCTTCGCGGGCGTGCTCACGCGGCGCAATGTGGACATCGGCGCGCTGGTGAATGCCGGCAACGGCGGATCGGGCAAAGAGCTGTTCAATCTGGCGCTGATCGATCCGTTGCGCGTATATGTGAGCGTTCCGGAAGCCGATGCCCCAAGCATACGCGCGGGCATGCGGGCGTGGATCGGGCTGGCCGAATTTCCAGCGTCGCGCTTCGGCGGGACCGTCGTGCGGACGGCCAATGCCATTGACCAGAACACGCGCACGCTGCTTACCGAGGTGGATGTGCCGAACAAGGCTGGACGCCTGTTGCCGGGCGCGTACGCGCAAGTCCACTTTGACGTGCCGGTGAACGGCAGTCGGCTGTCGGTGCCATCGAGCGCCATGTTGTTCCGGTCGGAGGGGCCGAGCGTGGCCGCGGTGGGGCCCGGCGACCGGGTGCAACTGCGGTCCATCGCGATCGGGCGCGATTTTGGCACGAGCCTGGAAATTCTGCAAGGCATTAAGGCGAACGATCGCGTAGTGCAGAATCCTCCCGATTCGTTGGAGAACGGGCAGGTCGTGCGGGTGGTCCCATGAGACGCCAAGGGCGTGGCGCAGGCACTCGTGACTGCCGCGCTGACACTCTTGTCAGCGCAGGCGAGCAAGGCTCGCCGAGGGGCTTGAGCCCCGCTTCCGCAGCCTTATCGGTTCTCGCAATCTTCCTGGCCGCGTGCCATCCCGTCGGGCCGGATTATCACACACCTCCGCCGCCCCAGCCGCAGCCGGCGGCATGGCACACCGAAGGTTCGTGGCGGCCGGGCGATCCAAAGGACCAGATCCCCAATGGCGCGCGGTGGGAGGTCTTCCACGACGCCGACCTGAATCGCCTGGAAACCGCGGTGCTGGCCTCGAATCAGGATCTGGTTTCGGCGAGTGCGCGATTGCAGCAGGCGCGTGCGCTGGCTTCGGTGGCAATCGGCAACTTCTACCCGCAGGCCGGCGTGTCGCCGTCGTTCAGAGGTTTCGGCTCTCGGCAAACCGCCCGTCTTTGGGAGGGGTGGTGGATGGGCTCATCACGCAAAACGCGTGGAACCTGCCATTCGTGGCGAGTTACGAGCCGGACCTTTTCGGGCGCACCAGGCGCAGCGTGGAAGGCGCCAATGCGAGTTACCAGGCCGCCGGCGCCGACTTTGAAAACGTGAAGCTGGTGCTGACCGCGGAGACCGCCGCCGATTACTTCACGCTGTGCGAGGTGGATGCGGAGATCCGCATTCTGGACGATACGGTCGCGTCGATGGAGAAGGCTACGGCGCTGGTGCAGAACCGTCACGATGGCGGAGTCGCCTCCGGTCTCGACCTGGCCCAGGAGCAAGCGTTATTGGAAGCCACCCGCACGCAGGCCAAGCTGGAGCGGCAACTGCGCGCGACCTACGAGCACGCGCTGGCGGTATTGTGCGGCGCGCCGGCCCCGGATTTCCGGGTGGCGGAAGGCTCGTTGCAGAAGTATCTGCCGGCGATTCCCACGGGCGTGCCGTCCGACGTGCTGGAACGGCGTCCGGACATTGCGCGGCAAGAACGTCTGATGGCCGCAGCCAACGCCCAGATCGGCGTGGCCAAGTCGGCCTACTATCCGAGCCTGCAACTGGCGGCGAGCGCCGGCCTGGAGAGCACCGGCATCGGCAACCTGTTCTCACTGCCGAGTTCGCTGTGGGCGGTCGGCGCTACGCTGGCGCAACCTTTGTTTAGCGGTGGCCGCATCCGCGCGGGCGTGGAGTTCGCGAAAGCGGGATACCAGGATTCGGTGGCGCAATATCGCCAGAGCGTGCTGGTGGCGTTTCAGGAAGTGGAGGATGCGCTGGCCGGGTTGGAGGTGTTTGCGGGCGCGGCGAAATCGCAGGATGCCGCGGTGGCCGACTCGCAGCGCGCGCTGAATATCGCACTGAATCGTTATACCGGCGGGCTGGTCACTTATCTGGATGTGGTCACCGCGCAGCAAAGCCTGCTTTCCAATCAACGCGAGGCCGCGCAGATTCAAGGCGGCCAATTAGTGGCTTCGGTAATGTTAGTGAAAGCGCTCGGCGGAGGATGGGACGCCCACAGCCTTGCCGGGATTTCTGTTAAGCCCAGCCTTAAGACGGCTCTCCTGACCTAACAGTTAGCCAACCTTGTGCAGGCGAGCAATTCCGACAGGCTCATAAGCGTTAAAATAACGCGAGTTGCCACAATGCCCCGGCCTTGCGAAGCAGGCGCGGCCCCGTTCGGCCGCAACTTCCCACAACGTCGTTTCGGGCCAGTTTCCGAACAGACAATCTGGTCGTGATCGCCCAGCAAACGGACGGTAGACCGCTGCTCGTTTTATCGTAGGGCTCAGGAGCGGAGTCGACCCATGAGTTCCATGTCGGTGAATACCAAGATACTAACGGAGTTGAGAAAGGCCAAAGCAGGAGTATAGAAAAAATCCTCGTCCGTAGTGCAGATGGCCTCGGCCCCGCCAATGATCGCCGTCTGGAGGACGACAATGTCATTCGGATCCCGGATCGGCGCGACGAGTGTCGGATCGGGTCGGACCATAGTCGCCACAGACTGCAGGAACATCACGTAGTCGTAGATCCGGCTTTCGGACATACCGTGCCGGGCACGCATCCTGGGATAACGGAGCACTCTCGAAGTCTCGGCGAGGATCTCGTTGGACATGACAAGGACGTGATTCCCTTCCAAGATCGTAAGGAGCAAGCGCCGGGCAAGGCCTCCGCTGTCGGTAAAAGCCCTGACGAGGATGGTCGAATCCAGGGTGATCTTCACCGGTGAGTGCGATACCCGGGGCGGCTGCTTCGCATGGCCTCGGTAAAGACGTCCTCGACTTCGTCGGCCGTGGCGGGCCGGAGGTTCACGTCCACTTCGGCGAACAGCCGTTGGAGTTCCGCGGAGACTTCACGCCGCCGTTGCTCCGATACAGGGGCGGGATCGAAAGCCTGGACGCTAATCGATTCCTTCTCCTGCAGAGGGCGGCCAAGTAGCAGTTCCGCGGCTGCCCTCTGTGCCGGCGATAAGTCTTTTGCCTGATGGACCATGCGCTTGCTCATCCCATTATCGCGCGATTTGGCGCAGCTATCTTGCGCGTGTCCGGAAGGTGATCAGTCCGGCCGCGGCCCCGTTCAGCCGCAACTTCCCACAACGCCGTTTCCGAGGAGCTTGCGACCGCCGCGCCGTTCCACAAGTTGGAGTCTTGTCCATCTGACCCACAAGGCCGTTCCCATATAGGAGGCACGTCACAGGAACGATTCATTCGCAGCGTATGTAATCGTTCGAGTTGTCCCCGGTCTGTTTTCCCTACAAAGGACTGGGAACATGAGAGCATCGGGTGCCCTCCCAGGGCCAACCAATGGCGGATCTGACCTGCGACTCGTTGTGCCCCGGCACAGCAGACTGTGATTTTCGGTATAATCTCGGGTGCCAGTATACTCTGGAATTTGCCGCGTGATTCCAGGTTCGAGGAGAGAGGCACATGAGTATGAGCGAGATGATTCCGCTGGAGCTGGATCGCTACTCAGTGCTCGGCGACGATTGGATTGTAGATGGGCACTCCTTTACGGCCCAGCTCATCGACGGGCGACGTGAGCAGATACTTGTCTTTGCTGACCGGCTACGAAATGGATCGATAAGTGCCGACATCACACTTCTCGACAGCAACGCGCCCAGCCAAGAGCCTCCTAACGAGGCCGCCCTGGTCGTGCGTTACGGTGGACCCGATAGCTATGCCTACGGCGGGATCGGTGGATTCGGTGCCAAGTTCTTTATAGGCAAGGCTTCGCAAGGTCCCAGTTTGTCCTCCGGTCTCATGCGGGCCAGCACAAATCGCTATCCAAGGATAAGAAATATCGATTGCGCATCAAGTTTTCGGGCAGCCAGATAACCCTGTTCGAAAACGAGGTTCAGCAGTTGGTGGTGGTCGATGACACCTACCAAATCGGACAGTTCGGGCTGAGAACTTGGTACACGAGCGCCCGGTTCGAGATCGTGCAGGCTCTCAAGATGAGGCCTAAAGCATTCCTCCTAATGCCGTTCAAATCGGAGTTCGATTTTGTGCACGGTGTTATTCGGGACTCGATGAACGATTTCGGCCTCGACTGTGTCCGCGCCGACCAAATCGGTATCTCTCGACCCGTGATGGAGGACGTCAGGACGTCTATCGCCGAAGCTGACTTGGTCATTGTGGACTTCACAGGGAAGAACCCCAACGTCTACTATGAGGCGGGCTTGGCCGACGCCATGAGGAAGGACTGGATTGTTCTGGCTCAGTCGACCGAGGACCTGACCTTCGACGTCCGTCATATCCGCTGTATTCAGTACTCGAATGTGATGGGTGCCGACCAAAAGCTTCGAACCGATCTAGATAGTGCGCTCAGCGCTCTGGGCTACGGAAGGAATCCGCCTGCCTCGAAGCTGGCCAAGACGGCCAGCGCGCCCGAGACCTAGCGCCACGGCAGCGGTCGTATCAGCCGGGGGCTTCCGACATGCCTTCTCTGGCCGGTCCCGTCCGAAAACGTCGTCCCCCAGTGCGGGACTTCCGAGGAGCAGCCGCATCTGGGAAGTTTGGAACCAAACATGGGCCGGGACGGGTCGCGCGCGGCCGGTATCGGCTGTTTAACGCCTTTATTTTGGCGCCCATGACCCGCCACCATTTGGCCGCCCCACCTCACCCATGGTCGCGGCATCTCGTGAATTCGTGAATTATTTCGCGAGTGCATTTCACGCGAGTCATACCTAAGTCGCAGTCTTTCAATAGGCATCGCATGGCCGATGAAGTGCGTCACGAAGGGCATGATATACAGACCTCTTGGACAATCCGGAATTACAGCTTCCGTCGTGGCGCACGGCACGTGGGCCATCGGCGGATGGATGTGGGGAGGCACCGATGTACAGAAGTCGGTCCGCTCCATTCAAGCTTCACTCGACGCCGGCGTCAACTTCATCGACACGGCGCCGGCCTATGGGCTCGGTCTTTCCCAGCGCATAGTGGGCGAGGCGATTCGTGGGCGCCGCGATAAGGTGATTCTCGCCACCAAATGCGGCTTGGTTTGGCACACGGCGAAGGGCAACTTCTTTGTCGATCAGAATGGCACGCGTATTCACCGCTACCTCGGCGCGGAGTCCATCCGGTACGAGGTCGAACACAGTTTGCGGCGTCTCGAAACCGATTACATCGATCTCTACCAGACGCATTGGCAGGACTCCACCACGCCAATCGAAGAAACCATGGGTACGTTGCTCGACTTGAAAAGGGAGGGCAAGATTCGCGCCATCGGAGTCTCCAATTGCACGGTCGACCAGGTGCGGCAATACCGGGCGGTGGGACCAGTGGACGCCGCCCAGGAAAAGTACAACCTGCTCGACCGCGACTTGGAACACGAATACCTGCCATATTGCGCGCGGAATCACATGGCGGTTCTGGCCTACTCGCCGCTGGTCAACGGGTTGCTGACCGGCAAGGTCGATCCGGAGCGCATGTTCCCGGAGGGCGATTTGCGCCGCGATAATCCGATGTTCGGCCGCGAGTCGCGTCTTCGCGTAAGGGAAATGTTCGAAGGCTTGGCGCCGGTGACCCGGAAGTACAACTTCACGGATGGCCAGTTAGCGATCGCCTGGGCCCTGGCGCAGCCTGGCATCACGCACACGCTGGTGGGCGCGCGAGACGACCGGCAGGCGGTGGAAAATGCTTGGGCAGGCAGTATGTTGCTGGCTGCGGCCGATGTGACGCGAGTCACTGAAGCGGCGCACGCCGGCGCATTGGTGGAGGCATGAAAATGAAAATACTACGTTCTCACTTACGAATCGCAACCTTATTGTGCGCGGCGGCCGGATTCGTCGCTGGCTTCCGGGTGGTCCCCGTGCTCTTCGGCGGCACGCCGGCCGGGAATATCGAACAGCCTCTGGCGCCGTTCACGGATTATCGGCACGAACAGCCAGGCACCGTTCGCAAGATCACGCCGGCCGACCTGCCGGAACC
>Ga0302325_10004776_pt1 | contig 31189 bp, 30 predicted proteins | sample Palsa_T0_2_FD_201948 | JGI IMG/M metagenome (GOLD analysis project Ga0302325, IMG submission 201948) | Peat permafrost microbial communities from Stordalen Mire near Abisko, Sweden - Palsa_T0_2 | ecosystem: Environmental > Terrestrial > Soil > Palsa > Peat permafrost | place: Sweden: Abisko... | reverse complement strand
AAGCGTCGTGCCTGGGCGGAGCGGCAGCTGATCCTGCCGGGTCTGGGACCCTGCCGTCTGGTCGATAGCCTCGATGCGTGGCCTTCGATGCCCAAAATGGTCACCGTGAGCCGGGATGCCTGTGGGGACTACTGGGTCAGCTTTGCGGTCCCCATGGCGCTCCTGCCCCAGGCTCCCGATCGCAAGCTCGGGGTGGATGTCGGGATCACGGATCTGGCTGTTACCAGCGATGGTTGGAAATCGGGCAAGCATGAGGTCTCGAAGAAGAAGGCGGCTCGGCTGCGTCGGTATCAGCGGCAAATGAGCCGCCGAGTCCCCGGAAGCAAGCGCCGCGGAGCAGCCAAACGCCGCGCGGCCCGCTTGCAGCGCCAGATTGCCAATAGCCGGCACGACTTTCTCCACCAGAGCAGTCATCACATTGCCAGTACGGCCCGGACCGTGGTCTTAGAAACCCTGAACGTCAAAGGCATGCTCTCGAACCACCACCTGGCCAAAGCTCTCAGTGGGGCCTCACTCGGGGAGTTGCACCGTCAGATCGAGTACAAAGTGAAACAACGAGGCGGGACAGTGATCCGGGTGGATCGCTGGGAACCCAGCTCCACGCGCTGCCACAGATGCGGCACGCTAATAGATTCCTTACCGCTCTCGGTCAGATCCTGGATCTGCCCGGGTTGCGGTTGCAAGCATGATCGGGACGTCAATGGCGCCCAGACCCTGCTTGCACTAGGCATGGGACTTATGCCGAAGTTACGCACGGGGACTGGCGAGGTTCAGGAACGGGCAAGCCCGCTCCGGTGCGCCAGGGTGAACCGTGAATCGTCGCAGCTACCCACCGGCGGATGGACCGCCTGTGGGTAGCGTCAGCCGCGAATTCCAAGTCTGCTATTGGAAGGGTGGGCCTACTTCCTGGCGCTGGGGCGATCGGAAGTGAACGCGGCCCGTATCGGTGCGATGAAGCGGCCCCGACTAGAGCTCGATGGACCGGCCTGTCGCTCAGCGATGCGGCGCCTTCCAATTTAGCTACAGGCTCTTCCTCGGGGCACTTTCCACCCCGACGTGCAAAGATTCGGGCCTGTTACCCATGTGCTCGGAATCGGCGGTAACCTATGCATCCGCAGGGGTACGGCCTCTTATCCGTTACGCGCTTTATCCAAGAAACTCAGACAGGGAGCAATCGTCATGAGAACTCGGTGGGCAATTGCAACAGCAGCGGGAACGATGATCCTGGGCATCGGGATCGGCCTCGCTTCCAGTAAGAGCACGTCACTTGGCATTGCGGCCATTCAGGGCAAGCCAGGTCCCGCAGCCGCAGCTTCGGCGCTGGCAGAGGCCGAGCGCCTTGCTGGCAAGGGCAGCTGGGAGCTGATCGGTGTGGGCCGCGTCTATTATCTCTCGGGCGATAAGCCACACGGCCAGGCGATCTTTGATCGCGTCACCGGCTACAAGCCTGAGGCGAGTGACTGGCAGCGCATTGGTGCGGTGTACGCCGAGGCGGGCGAGAATGATCGCGCCGCCGATCTGTTTCAGAAAGTACTGGCGATCAACCCCAAAGACGACACAGGGCAGGCCGAGATCGGCAGCTGGTACATCCGCATCGGTCAGCGGGAGAAGGGCGAGGCACTGGTGGCGCAGTCTCTGCAGCGCAGTCCGGATGAGGTCTGGACTTACGTGCGTGTGGCCGAAGCGCTGCTGGGCGTTCCCGACAGGTAAAGCCGCCTGCCCGGGGCAGCGCGCTTAAGGCTCCTCGTCGCCGTCTTCGCCCTTGGTCTTGTTTTCCCTCACCAGGCGCTGCAGCTCGATGTGCTTCGAGAGCGCGCGCAGGTCGCGCTTTGCCGGTTTGGGTTTCTCGACGACGGGATTTGGGGACTTGGGCATCTGATAAGGGTCGTACCCGGTTTTGGCGCGGCTCTTTGCGACGACCTTGATCTCAGGGGCGGGTTCATGGCCTTCGATCGCCAGCCCCAGGTGGTGGAAGCTGCCGTTGGTTTCCTCGCGCTTGCCGTCCCACTCCCAGACAGCATTGCCCAGATCGTCGCGCGTCACGCGACCTGAGGCCGGCCCCTCAAGCGGTAGGAAACCGGGTTTGCGGCCTTTGGCGGAATCGACCATCGTCCTGCTCCGGAGCTCCTGTAAACGCGCACGGGAGTTAAGACTCCCGGCAGTTGACAAAAAATACCGGGCTATAGGGACTCGAAGCGTGACGCAGTTCACAAGAGTGGCGAGGAAAGTTTGCTAACCCAACGGTAGGGACCGCACACGGCTCAGCGGGGCCCCGCGTGCGCTGGCCACCGAAAAGTAACCGCTGGCACGTGGATCGGCGCTGGTTTCATCGGGTGACATAACATCTGCATCCGCTTGGCCAGTTTCAAGAGCGAAGGAGCGAGCTTGCATCAATCGCAAATCATGCGCGGCTCCTGGGCGCAGCGCGGCGCGACGCTCGTGCTCAGTGCACTGGCATTGTTGGGCTGCCAGCGCGCTGCGGTGCCAGCCCCTTACTGGCAGTCCGCGCGCCCGGCCTACGTTCTTGCCGAGCTGTATGCGCGGGTGGAATCCGAGCAGCTGTTTGAGGACAGCAAAAGTTTTGCCGATGCGCAGCCGCTGCGCGCACCGGCGCTGATCCTGCGCGATTATCGGGCCGCAATACCCGCAGATCGTGCGCAGCTCGCTGCCTTTGTACAGCAGAACTTCGCGCCGCCCAGGAGCTGGCCCGAGCTGCCAGCTGCCACGCTTGATCTGCCGCGCTTCATTGCGGCGCTGTGGCCGCTACTGACTCGCCCCTCGCTGCAGCCGCCGGAGTATTCAAGCGCGCTCGGGGTGCCCTTTGCTTACGCGGTTCCCGGCGGACGCTTGCGCGAACTGCACTACACCGAGGCCTACTTCATGATGCTGGGCCTGATCCGCGATGGCCGGCGCGATCTCGCACAGGGCGTGCTCGATGATTGTGCGGCGCTGATCAATCGCTTCGGGCATGTGCCGGCGGGCACGCGCACCTACTATCTCTCGCGCTCGGGCCTGCCGCTGTTCTACCGCATGATTGCGTTGCTCTATCCCGAGGATGCTCCGGCCGGCTATGCCAGCTATCTGCCCGAGCTCAAACGTGAATACAGCTTCTGGATGCAGGGTAGTGCCGGCCTCGCCCCCGGCCACAGCATCGAACACGTGGTGGCGCTCCCCGACGGGGCGCTGCTCAATCGTTTCTGGGACGCACTCGGTGAGCCACGCGACGAGGCCTACCGCGAAGATACGGCGCTTGCCGCACACAGTTCACGGGAAGCTGCGACGCTGTATCGTGATCGGCGAGCCGCTGCTGAAAGCGGCTGGGGCTTGAGTGCCCGCTGGCTCGCCGATCCTGCCGAGCCGGCCAGTGTGCAAACCACAGCCCTGCTGCCGATTGATCTGAACAGTGTGCTCTTTGGACTGGAGCGCGCCATTGCGGCCGGTTGCGAGCGGCGGCACGATCAGGCGTGCGCCACAGAGTTTCTGGCGCGCGCCTGGCATCGCAAGCAGGCAATCAATCGTTATCTTTGGAGCCCGGCTGAAGGGGCGTATCTGGACTACAACTGGCAGCAGGGCCGTGCCAGCAGCGTGGTCAGTGCCGCGATGCTCTACCCGCTCTTTGTCGGCATCGCCTCGAGCGCCCAGGCGCAATCGGTCGCAATGCTTGCCTGGCAACGGCTGCTCGGTGCAGAGGGTCTGGCCGCAACCTCGCCCTGGGGAGCGCACCCGGGATCCTCCCCGGATGTCTGGGCGCCGGTGCAATGGATTGCCGTGCAGGGCTTGAATGACTATGGCCAGCAGGGACTGGCGCGGTCGATTTCGGAGCGGTGGCTGGGCTACGTGCGCCACGATTTTGCCGTGACCGGTCAGCTGCGCGAGCGCTTCGCGGCCGATGGTACGTATGCCATGGCGGGAGATGAGGGCTTGCCAGAAGGATCCCTGGGCGCCGCCGCGGGCGTCGCCCGCGCCTTGCTTGGGAGCGCCACCAGAGCGCCGGTGGGAGACCCGCTTCCTGCCGCTCCCGGGCAGTTATCCAGGCCCCCGGCGAGCGGGTCAAAATGAGAGCTAAGCCTCAGTCCGCATTGGGTTTTCGACCCCGCGCGTGGGTCCCCCAGGTGCATGACATGGCGGTGACAAAACCCCTCTGAGCGCCGACTACGCTGCCCCTCGTGGACCTGCGGCAACTCCAAGTACTGCACTGGCGTGGCGATCATGTCGCCAATGCCTCGCCCTGTGCGGGGCCCACGGCCGTTGCCGATGCCTTCCAGATCGATACCTGCCAGCGGCGCGTGGCGCTGCTGAGGGACTCAGCGGTGCTCGAGCGTCTGCGCTCGCACCTGCCAGCCGACGGTGCCGTGCAGATCTTCACCGGATCCGACGCCTACGCATTCCTGCTGCGCTTTGCCTGCGGCCTCGAGAGCCGGCTGGTCGCCGAGACGGAAATATTCGGGCAGATCAAGCAGGCCTGGCGTGCCTATGAGCTGGCCGAGGGGACGCTGCGCCGCCAACTGGCGCCGCTGATGCGCCAGCTGTTCCAGGATACCAAAGCGATTCGTGCCCAGTACCTCTCCGGCACCGGCAGTGCCTCTTATGGCTCGCAGGTGCGGCGCCTGCTGCGCGATAACGTGAGCGGCCCAGCGCTGCTGATTGGTGCCGGCCAGCTGGCGCAGTCGGTCGCGCCGTGGATCGAATGCTCAGAATTGCTGATCTGGAATCGCTCGCCCGCCAAGGCTCAGGCACTGGCCGCGCAGCTGCGCGAGCGCTATCCCGAGCGACAATTCCGTGCGCTGGCGGGTGATGCGACGGCCGAGATTGCAGCCTGGCAGCAGGCCCAGAACATCGTGCTGTGCGTACCGGCGGATGCGGAGCGCGATGGCGAGCGGATCCGCGCCTGGCAGACCCGGGCGCAATCTGGCGGACAGATCATCCATCTGGGCGGCGACATGCGCGCCAACGCCCAGTGGTGCACGGTGACGGCTCTGACCAGTCTTGATACCCTCTTTGACATGCTTCAGGAACAATCAGATCAGCGCCAGCGCCAGGTTCAATGCGCGCTGCATGCCTGCACTGACAAATCCCTGCTGCATGGCCAGGGCGGCAGCGCCCACCAGGCCGATGGCCAGGAAGATGTGGCCGCATTCGCGGCGCTCAGCCGCTGACGCGGTCAGCGAACGGACTCCCTGAGGCGATGTCGCAGCGGCCACTCCGGCTCGGCACGCGTCGCTCCGTACTGGCGCGTGCGCAGAGCGCGGCCGTGGCGCGCGCCCTGGAGCAGCACCACCCGGGTCTTAAGGTTGAGCTCGTGGGTATCGACACGCGCGGCGATCGGGTCACCGACGTGCCGCTGTCCCAGATCGATGGCAAGGAATTCTTCACCGCCGAGATCGATGCCGCGCTGCTGCGCGGCGAAGTGGATCTGACGGTCCACTCCTTTAAGGACTTAAGTCTCGAGCGCCCCGCGGCCTTGCACCTGGGCGCGGTGCCAAAGCGCGAGAACCCGCGCGACATTGTGTTCTTCGCACCCGATATCCTCGAGCACCTGGCCCGCGGTGGCCGGGTGCGGGTAGGCAGTTCATCGCCGCGGCGCGCGGCCTTCACCCCGGATTTCCTGCAGCGCGCGTTGCCCGGCAACCCGCAGGTGCAGTTGTGCGAGCTGCGCGGCAACGTCGATTCGCGTTTGCGGCGATTGCGATTGCCGCGCGATTCAGAGCGGCAGCTGGATGCGGTGGTGCTGGCCTTCGCCGGCGTCGCGCGCCTGTGGGAGGACGAGCTGGTCGGTGCGCATGCGCTGGTGGCGGAGCTGCTGGCCAATGTGCCGCACATGCTGATGCCGCTCACGCACTCGCCCGGAGCTCCGGCGCAGGGCGCACTGGCGATCGAATGCCGCAGTGAGGATGCGACGACCCGCGAACTGCTCGCGGCCATTGATGATGTGCCGACCCGAGTCTCGATCGCTGCCGAGCGGGCATTGCTGGCTGCGCGTGGCGGCGGCTGCCATCAGCAGTTTGGTGCCACCCATCGCTTCGTGCCCGAGCTTGGCGCTCTGCTCTATACGCGCGCGGCCGATCATGAGGGCCCTCACGATCCGCAGCAGGCCTGGGAGCCGCTGCATGCGCTGCCGCCGCCCGTGGGCCCGGTGCGTGCCTGGGATGGCTCGGCATTGCCGAGCCCCGCTTCAGTGGCGATTCCCGAGGCTGCTACACAGGCGCAAACCGCGCTCGCGCGCGCCCCGGCCGCATTCATCACCCATCGGCGCGCACTGCCGGATCTGAGCGCTGCCGAGATCAATGCCTGCGCCCATTTGTGGGTACCGGGTATCGAGACCTGGTTTGCGCTCGCAGCGCGCGGCGTGTGGGTCGAAGGCTGCGCCGAGGGCCTGGGCTTCCAGGCACTAGCGAGCACGCTGAGCGCACCGCTGCTGGCATTACCAGCAAAGGCCGACTGGCTGGTACTCACGTACGAGGAGGCACTGCCGCACTGGCATGGTAGCAAGGCGCTGGCGACCTACCGTCATCAGGCCGCTGCCTCTGATGCGCAGGCACCTGAGCCATCAGTGACCCATGTCTACTGGCACAGCGCCGCACAGTTTGAGCGCTGGGGCGACAGGCTCGTCGCGCACGTGCATCATGCGTGCGGGCCGGGCAAGACCAGCGAGCGGCTCCGGGAAGCCGGTGTCGCGAAGCTGACCCTCTTCCCCGCGGTCCGGCACTGGCGGGAGTGGCTTGGCGCATGATGAAAAAAACCGGGCAGGGCGAGCTGAGCGTGGCGCCAGCGCGCCGCACGCGCTTGCTGGCCGCAGTTGCGGGCACGTGGCTGGCGCTGTTGCTGGTGCTGGCCAGCTGGTGGAGCGTGCTGGTGTTCCGCCAGGCGCGGCTGATCGCCAATCTTGAGGAGCTGGCCGGGCAGGGGAGCGCGGCGGTCATGGCCGAGTACGGGCGCCGGCGCACGATGCTCGAGGGCGAAAGTGCCTTCTTCCTGGGGCTGCTGCTGGCCCTGACTGTCATCCTGATCTGGCTGTACTGGCGCGAGAGCCAGCGCACCCGTGGCATGCAGGCCTTCTTCGCCGCGGTCACGCATGAGTTGCGTACGCCACTGACCAGCATCCGCCTGCAGGCCGAGGCGATTGCCGATGGCGATCAGCGCGCCGAGCTCGCGCTGCGCCTGCTCGAGGATTCAAACCGCCTCGAATCCCAGATCGACAAGACCCTGGAACTTGCGCGTATCGAGGGCGGTGGCCCACTGGCCGAACAGGTGATCCGGCTGCGAGGCTGGCTCGAGCGCACGCTTGCCGCGATCGCAACCCCCTGGGGCGAGAAGGTGGAACTGCAGATGAGTGTCGATGAGGCGGTCCCGGCCATTCAGGCGGATGCAGCGGCGGTGCAGATGATCCTGCGCAATCTGATCGAGAACTCCATCAAGCACGGTGGCGTGCTGCCGGTACGCGTCAGTGTTGCGGCCCGCGCGCGCGCGGGTGAAGTCGTGATCGACTATCAGGACAATGGCCATGGTGCCGGCGATGTGAAACCGCTCGGCCTGCTGTTCCGGCGCGGCGCGAGCTCGGCGGGCACCGGCATTGGCCTGTACCTGGTGCGCGCCCTGATGAGGCGCATGGGCGGCCGTGCCGAATTCGCGAGCGCCGCGGGCGGTGGCTTCCGGGCGGTGCTGGGCTTTCGTATCAGCTCCGATGCGGATGAGCCCTGATGGCAACGCCGCTGCCTTATGCGGCGCGCATCCTCGTGGTTGAGGATGATCAGAACGTGGCCGCGACGCTGAGCGAACGGCTCTCGGCCGCCGGCTACGAGGTCTCGCGTGCCGATACCGCGGCGCGCGCCCGCACGCTCTTTGCCGAACGCGCGGTGGATCTGATGCTGCTCGATGTGGGCCTGCCCGATGGCAGTGGCTTCGCGCTGGCGCGCGAGCTGCGGGGCGTGCGCCCGCAGACCGCGATGATCTTCCTGACCGCGCGCGGCAATCCCGAGGATCGCATCCGCGGTCTCGAGCTCGGTGCCGATGACTACGTCACCAAGCCGTTTCATTTTCGCGAATTGCTGCTGCGGATCCAGAACTGCCTGAAGCGGGCCGCGGAGCTCGCTCACGTGCCGGGCGCGATCCAGGGGCGCGTGCGCATCGGGCGTGCGCAGGTTGATTTCGAGCAGTTCAGCGCCGAGGTCGATGGCGTGCGCCACGCACTGACGCACAAGGAATGCGCGGTGCTGCAGCTGCTGGCCAGCCGCGCCGGCAAGGCCGTCAGCCGCGATGAGATCCTCGATCGGGCCTGGTCACAGGATGAGTTTCCGACTTCGCGGACCGTGGATAACTTTATCGTGCGGCTGCGCAAGCTCGTGGAAACCGATGCCACTGAGCCCCAGGTCATCCGCAGCATCCGCGGCGTTGGGTACCTGCTGATGGAGCTGAGCCGTGAGTGAGGGCCGGCTGCTGAGCGCGCTCAGGCGCCGTAACTTTTCACGGCCGCCGGTATGGTTCATGCGCCAGGCCGGGCGCTACCACAGTCATTATCAGCGGCTGCGCGCGCGCCATGATTTCATCGAGCTGTGCAAGAACCCGAAGCTGGCCTGCGAGGTCACCCTCGGGCCGATTCAGGACTTTGGCTTCGATGCGGCGATCCTGTTTTCGGACCTGCTGTTTCCGCTCGAGGCGCTCGGCATGGGCCTGAGCTACGAGCCGGGGCCGAAGCTTGCCTGGCATTTGCAGACGCTCCCTGATCTGGCGCGCCTGCGCAGCGGAGCGCAACTGGTTCGTAGCCTCGACTTCCAGGCCGAGGCGCTGCAGCTGATCCGCCCGCGCCTGCCCGAGAGCTGCGCGCTGATTGGTTTCGTCGGTGGCCCGTTCACGCTCTATGCCTATGCGGTAGCCGGCTCCCATGAAGGCTTCATGAGCAGTGGTCTGCCGGGCCTGAGCAATGGGCTGTACGCGGGCTTCTGCGACCGGCTGGTGAAGCTGCTGGCCGATAACATGGCCTTGCAGGCCGCAGGCGGTGCCGAGTGCATCGCGCTTTTTGATACGGCCGCGGGTGCGCTGAGCCCGGCACAGTTTACCGAGCACGTCGCCGCGCCGCTGGCGCGGGTGCTGGCCGAGTTCCGCCGCGCGCATCCGACGCTGCCACTGATCTACTATTCGCGCGAGACCGGGCCGGCCCACTGGGCGGCACTCGAAGCACTCGACCTGCAGTGCCTCGGGATCGACTGGCGCCATGATCTGGCGGCGACGCTGGCCCTCCAGAGCCCGCGCTGGTGCGTGCAGGGAAATCTCGATCCGGAGTGGCTGCTGTTGCCAGCGGGCGAGCTTGAGTCGTGCGTGCGAGCGGTGTTCACGAAGGTGCAGGCCTTGCCCGCCGAGATGCGTGCCGCCTGGGTGTGCGGGCTCGGGCACGGCGTACTGCAGCACGTACCTGAGGACAATATCCGGCTGGTCCTGAAGATCCAGCACGAGATGTTCGCCTGAGCAGAACTCCGGGGGGCTCGCCGGAGCCTAGAAGGGTTTGACTACCGCGAGGATCAGGATCGGCACGAAGATCAGCAGCACACCTTCATTGAGCATGCGCAGTGCGAAGCTCGAAGGCATCGACTGGCCGCGTCGCATGCGTCCGAGCAGCACGCCGAGCGTGCCCTGGTAGAGCACCAGCAGCACGACGAAGATCAGTTTGATCATCAGCCAGCGGCCGGTGTCGCCATACCCCAGCCACAGCCACAGGCCGGCACCGAGTGCGACGATGGCCAGCACGCTCATGAAGCCGTGCAGGCGCCGGGCCATGATCACGATGCGCCGGACATCCTCGCCGGCGGCACGGCCCTCGACAAAATGCACAAAGATCCGCGGCAAGTAGAACAGTCCGGCCATCCAGCCGAACACACCGAGCAGATGCAGGCATTTGACCCAGAGCATAATGTGCGACTCACGCGAGAAGAGGTGGCGCGTGCATTATGGGCCGAGGCGCTGCTGGCGCGCTATCAGTGCGCTGGCGCTGTCGCTAGACTCAGCATCCGACCGTTCCATCAGCCTCGAGAGTTGTAATACCGTCGTGGATGCTGCTCCGTCACCCGCCGCGCCTGGCGAACCGCTACCCAAGCCGCCGTTCTGGCTGCGCGCGCTGTGCGCTCTACCCCTGGGATCGCTCTACGGGTTGTGCGGGGCCATCGTCTTCATCGTGCGCTACGGATTGCGCTACCGCGTGCAGGTGGCACGCGAGAACCTGCGCGGCTGCTTCCCCGAGTGGAACGAAGCGCAGCTGCGGCGGGTGGTCAATGAACATTACCGCCATCAGGGCGAAGTGCTGGCCGAAGCGCTCAAGCTCGGAACCTTCAGCGCTGCTGAGCTTCTGGGGCGCGTGGAAATCAGCGGCTTCGAGCCTATTCGCGAGCAGCTACGTGCAGGCCAGTCACTGCTGCTGCTGACCTCGCACCAGTGCAACTGGGAATGGCTGTTGCAGGCCGCGGCGATTGACATGGGGGTGCCGGTATTTGCCGCCTACAAGCCCCCCCACGGCGCTGTCGCTGATCGCATCGCGCTGTGGCTGCGCGGGCGCTTCGGCGTGCACATGGTGCCAGGTAAGCGCTTGTTGCGCGTGGCTGCGCGTCAGCGCACCAGCGTGCACGTGATCGGCATGCTGGCCGATCAGGTGCCCACCAGCAGTGGCGGGCGGGTGTGGCTGAGATTTTTCGGTCGCGAGACTGCATTTTTCCCAGGACCCGCCGAGATCGCCCGCGTATGCAAATACACGACGTATTTTGTGGGTCTGCAGCGGCTCACACGTGGCCACTACCGCACCCGCGTAGCGCCGATCGCGAGGGCTGCCGAGCCCATGGATGCAGCACAGTTCATGGCACGCTACGCCGCGCAGATAGAGATTGATGTGCGCGCGGCACCAGCAGACTGGGGCTGGACCCACCGGCGCTGGAAACTTAACCGGGGTGCCGATGAGCCAGTGAGCGGATCGGCTCCGCCGCCGAACTAGAACTGGACCTGCGCTCTTTCCAGCGGACCGAAATCCGCGCTCACGACCTGCCCGGCCGCGATCTTGCGCAGACCATTGCAGCTGCCGGTGGTCACTACCTCACCGGCCTTCAGCGCCGAGCCGTGTTCGAGCAACGCGCCGGCCAGCCAGATCACGGGCAGCAGCGGATCATTGAGCGGGTGACCACCGCGTCCCGAGTACAGCTGCGCTCCTGCGACCGAGACCTGGAGCGGCAGTCGGCTGATATCAAGCTCTCGCCAGTCCGTGCAGGGTGGCCCCACGACCAGGGCCTCGTTGAGCAGAAAGTCGGCCAGACGCTCATTGGCACTGACCGCATCGGGATCAACGAAACGGCTGACGACAATCTCGATGGCTGCGTGCGCCGATGCAATCGCATCGATGACTGCGGCACGTCGCTCGCCCGGGTCCGTGGGCAATGCCGTGACGGTACGCGCCATCCGAAAGGCGATCTCGGGCTCGATCCCGAATTCACTCGATCCGGCGCTCGGCGCGCTGGCCGCGCTCAGCTTGGTCGGCGAGGTCAGCAACGCGCTCGTGGCGATCGGCGCGTAGGCACCGGTGAGCGCATCGAACATAGTCGACTTCCAGCCGCCAATGGACAGCTGCATGGCGCTGAACTGTGCCTGCTGGATGGCGTAGGCCTCGGCCTCGCTGCCCGGGACGAGCGCTGCCGGGAGCGATCGAAGACGCGTGCCGCTGCGGCGCGCTTCGAGCAGCTCGGCGGCAGCCCGCGCGATACGTTCGCCCTCAGGCAGCATCACCGCTACCCTGGCGCGATTCAATGAAGTGGGCCAGCTCGGCGACGGTCGGATGGTCAAAGAGATCGGTGATGTCGAGCAGCCCTGGCCAGCGCTGCTCGATCTGCTCATGGATCGCCATGAACTTGAGCGAGCTGATGCCGGCATCAAAGAGATTATCGAGCCGCCCGACGCGGCGGCCCTCGAGTGCGTGCTCGCAAAACTCCTGCAGCGTGGCCTCGATGGCGCCATGCCCCTGGGCCGCGAGCGGCTGTGCCACGGCCAGCGCCGCAAGCTCGGTGAGCTCTGTGGCAAAGGCGCCGCTCAAGTATTCCTGCTCGAGCAGGTGGCGCTGGATCTTGCCGCTGGTGGTCTTCGGGATGCGCTTGACCGGCACCACCGCGGTGATTTCGATGCCGGCGTGCTCGCCAATGCGGCGCGCAACCTGGCGCGCCAGGGGCAGGAAACCGGCCATGTCGCCGCGGTACCAGACGAATACCACGATCTGATCCGAGTCACTGTGCTCGGGGCGCACACCAGCGACCACGACCTTGCCCAGGTCGAGCCCCTCGATATCGTGGGTCAGGGACTCAAGATCGTGCGGGTAGTAGTTCTGTCCGTTGACGAACAGGATTTCCTTGTGGCGCCCGGTGACATAGAGCTCACCGTCCTGGAACACGCCCAGATCGCCCGTGCGCAGCCAGCCATCGGCGGTGAAGCTCTCGGCGTTGGCCTCGGGTGCATCCAGGTAGCCGGCGGTGACATTCGCGCCGCGGATCTGGATGTGGCCGACGCGGCCGGCGGGCAGCGCCGCATCGAGTTCATCGCCGATGCGCACTTCGCAATAGGGAATCGGTTTGCCGACGCTGGCCAGCAGCAGCGCGTTGCGCTCGGTGGGGCCGATCACTTCCACTGCCTGCCCGACGCCCAGCTGGTGGCGGTTGAACGCCGTAGTCCGGTAGCGCCCACCGAGCGCCGGGAAGCTCACCGCCAGCGAAGCCTCGGCGAGGCCGTAGACCGTGTACATGCTCTCGCGCTTGAGGCGCGCTGGGGCCATGCGGGTCAGGAACTCCTCGCACAGCTCGACGCTGATCGGTTCGGCACCATTAAAGATCAGGCGCACCGTCGACAGGTTCAGCTCCGCCACGGCGCGCTCGCCGAGGAGCTTGAGGTAGTGGCGATAACCAAAATTGGGCGAACAGAGGATCGAGGCACCGACACGCGAGGCAAGTTGCAGCCACAGCAGCGGGCGGCGCACGAACAGGTCGGTGGGCATCAGGTGCGTGTGCACCCGGTTGGCGAACATCACCAGGTGAAATCCGATCAGACCCATGTCGTGCGTGAGTGGCATCCACGAAAGACTCACATCCTCTGGCCCGAAGTGGGCCACCTCGGTCGCACCGCGGATGTTGGCGATCAGGTTGGCGTGGCTGAGCACCACGCCCTTGGGCGTGCTGGTGGAGCCGGAGGAAAACTGGATGAAGGCCGTATCGCCCTCGCGCGCCTCGTGCTCGCGTCCGGCACGCGAGACATCATCGAGCTCATCGACCAGGAACGTGCGCGCGCGCAGTGGCTCGAATTCCGCGCCCATGCCCTGCGCGGTGGCAAAGGCCCCGAGGCGCTCAAGCAGCCGCTGCTCGGTATAAAGAAAGGGTGTGCCCAGCTGGCGCGCGATCCGCAGCAGCTTGTGCCGGTGTTCATCGCTGATACCCGGGGCGAGCGGTACCGGAATGATGCCGCCCAGCACCGCAGCCCAGAAGACATCGATGAACGGCTCGTTGGCACCGAGCAGCAGAATCAGGCGATCGCCGGGGCGGGCGCCGAGCTGCTGTAGATGATAGAGAATGCCCAGCGCCCGCTCATAGAGCTCGCCGTACTTGACCGCGCGCGATTCGTTCTCACCTTCCAGATAGGTGATCGAGCGCGCCGCGCCGCGGTTGGCATGCATCAGCGCGTTGAGGGTCCTGGCGTTCATCGGTGCGATCCGGTTGACGGCGCGGTTGAAGTCGTTAATCGTAGGAACATGAATCCCGCCATTCTAGCGTACGTCAAGCTTCCGGGTCAGTTGCCCGCAGCGATCGCGGCGCAGCTGCGCGCCGCGGTCCCTTACGGACGGCGCATGCGACTTGCGCAGGGCGCGCCTGGCATCGCCTCGCTCCTCGGCATGGCACTGGCGCGCGTGCTGCTCGGAGAAGTGCAGGGCAAGCATCCATCCGCGCTCACGTTAGAGTTTCCCTACGGCAAGAAGCCCTTCAGCCCCGGCGGCGCGGACTTCAGCCTCTCGCACAGCGGCGCGTGGCTGGCCGCTATCGCCTGCGCCAGCGCACGCGTCGGGCTCGACATTGAAGCGGCGATGCCGCTGAATTCAACTGGCGACACAGTGCCTCGCAAGCTTGTGGATTGGACCGCGCGCGAAGCCACGGTGAAAGCCTGCGGCGCAACCCTGGGCGAGATCCATGACGTGCAGGTTGGCGCGACGCATTGCTGCTACGGGCAGGAGCGCTGGACTCTGGCGCGCCCTGAAGTGCCCGCGGGGCTCATCTCGGCCGTGGTCAGCGAGCGGGCGCTGACACTCACGGTGCGCACTGTGCGCTGGGAGTCGCTCATCACCTGCACGGATGCCCGGGATGCCGAGGTCGCCTGCGCATGAGCGATCCGGGCACGGGTCGGGGGCTGCGCAACACCCTCTATAAGCAGGTGACGCTCTCCGGCCGCCGCATGACGCCGGGTCGGCGCATCCTTTATCGCCTCACCGCGCCGCTGGTCGCGGGCATCGTGCGCTTGTGGTGGCGCAGCTGCCGGATCGTGGCCGTGGTCGGCCAGGAGCACCTCGAGGCGGTACTCGCCGAGCATCCCTCGTTCCTGCCCGTGTTCTGGCACCAGCACCAGTTGATGCTGGCCCGCTACCTGCTGCAGGTGAAGACCACGCACGAGGTGCGCACCGGATTCCTGATCAGCCCGTCCCTCGATGGCGAGCTGGGCGCAATGATCATCCATCGGCTCGGCGGCTATGTGATCCGCGGCTCCTCGACCCACACCGGCGCGCTGGCGATGAAGGAGGTCTTCCAGGCCCTGATCCGTGAGCAGGTCAGTCCGGTACTCACACCCGATGGGCCGCGCGGTCCGCGCTTTAAGTTCAAACCCGGTGCCATCATGCTCTCGCAGATGTCCGGCAGGGCCATGCTGCCGCTGGCTTATGCGGCCTCGCGCGCGTGGCTGGTGTATTGGGACAAGTTCGTATTGCCGGTGCCATTCTGTCGAATCGCGGTGGCGATCGGACCGGCGCGCACCGTGGCAAGAGGCGGTGGCGCAGCGGGATTCGAGGCCGTCCAGGCCGAGATGGAAGCGACGCTCAAGGCCACCTATGCGGCTGCACGCGCGGCACTGGAAGCTGAAAAGTAACGCTGGGGTCCCCCGCGGCCATCGATCAGCGGAAGCAGGTCTCAGAATCCCAAGTGCGAGCGCGCAGTTAGCTTGCCTTCCTCGCGCGGTGTGGGAGAATTGCCGTCCAATGACCAAGCCGCCGACGAGCCCGCCGAGCGACTTCTCGGCCTCTGATGTGCTCGCTCCGCAGTTCTGGACCGGGCGAACGGAACGTCCTGCTCCGGGGCTGGATATCGCCTGTACCAAAATCGCCGTCGACTTCCAGAGCCTGCGCCGGGACAGCGCGGACGAGGTGATCAAGGCGAGCCTTGAGATCCTGCGCGAATCAGTCTCGGCCGATGCGACCTTCTGTGCCTTCTTCAACGCCGGCAGCACCCATATCGAATCAGTGACCTCGAGCGGTGGTCCGTTCGTGCAGTGTCACCCCGAAGCCCTGCGCGGCGTGACCCTGGATCGCCTGCCCTGGCTCCAGTCACGCGCCGATCACCTGCGCATCAGTGAATTTCGCGATACCGCGACCCCGCGGCGCGAGCAGAGCGCCGATGCCGGCCTGCTCGCGGAGCTGGCGATCGGCTCGGCGCTGCTGGTGAGCTTTCGCATCCACAATGCCACCGCGGGACTCATCGGCCTGACCTTCGGGCTGCCGCGCGGCGCCTTCGATGTGAACCTGCAGCTGCTGCTCAAGCTGCTGGGCAGCAGCCTTGCGACCGGGCTCGAGCGCGTACGCACCGGGCTGCAGCTCGAGCGCCTCGAGGAGCGCAGCAAGCTGGCGGAGCTTGCGGCCAACGATGGCCTGTGGGACTTCGATGTCGATGGCCAGGAGGTCTACTTCTCCCCGCGCTGGCGCGCGATGCTCGGCTACAGCCCGGAGGATCTGCACGGGAGCTTCGACTGGCGCAATCTCGTGCACCCCGAGGACATGTCGCGCGTGCAGGGTGCGATCCGCGACCATGTCGCGGGCAAGACCCCGCTGTTTGATTCCGTGCACCGCATGCGTCATCGCGATGGCGAGTGGCGTTGGGTGATCAGCCGCGCCAAGGCCCAGGTCGACCAGCACGGGCGCCTGCTGCGCCTGGTCGGTGTCGAGCTCGATATCACCGAGCGCAAGCTGTACGAGGAGGCGCTGTTTCGCGAGAAGGAGAGCGCGCAGATCACGCTGCAATCGATCGGCGATGGCGTCATCACGACCGATGCGACCTCGATGATCGATTACATCAATCCGGTTGCCGAGCAGCTTACCGGCTGGCGCCTGGAAGATGCGATGGGCAAGCCGGTCGAGGAAATATTCCGCGCTTTCCATGAAGAGACCTGCGAGCCGCTCGAGAATCCGCTGACCGTGGCGATCCGTCGCGCGCGCCCGATCAAATCCGTACGCCCGATGCTGCTGATCCGACGCGACGGCAATGAGCTCTATGTCGAGAGCACGGCCGCGCCGATCCGCGACGGCGGCGGCAAGACCGCCGGTGGCGTGCTGGTGTTCCACGATGTCAGTGAATCGCGCGAGCTCAATCGGCGTCTCTCCTACCATGCGAGCCACGATCTGCTGACGGGCCTCGTCAACCGGCGCGAATTCGAAAACCGCCTGGAGCGGGCGCTCAAGAGCGCCAAGGCGCGCGAGTCCTCCTATGCACTGTGCTATCTGGATATCGATCAGTTCAAGATTGTCAACGACACCTGCGGCCACAGCGCTGGCGATGCGCTGCTCGGCCAGGTCGGGGCGCTCCTCAAGTCCAAGGTGCGCTGGCGCGATACGCTCTCGCGCTTGGGCGGCGATGAGTTCGGCGTGCTGCTGGAGAGCTGCTCGCTCGATGAAGCGATGCGCATGGCCGAGACGCTGCGCGAAGCGGTCCGAAACTTCCGCTTCACCTGGGAGGAGCGCGTGTTCCGCCTGGGGGCCAGCATCGGCGTGGTGCCGATCACCGCGGATAATGAGGATGTGGCCTCGATCCTCTCGGCCGCTGACAGTGCCTGCGCTGCTGCCAAGGAGCAGGGACGCAACCGCGTGCACAGTTTCGCCGAGAATGATATCGAGCTGATGCGCCGCCGGCGCGAGATGCAGTGGGCGGCGCGCATTACCGCGGCGCTCGAGGAAGGACGCTTCGAGCTCTTCCGCATGCCGATCCAGCCGCTGCAGAAGAAGATCGAAGGGGCGCACTACGAATTACTGTTGCGGATGCGCGATGAGAATGGGCGCATCGTGGCCCCCGATAATTTCATCGCCGCGGCCGAGCGCTACGGCATCACCCCGAACATCGATCGCTGGGTGATCGAGAATGCCTTCCGCTGGCTGGTCTCGGAAGCCGATGAGCGCGAGCGCCTTGCAATGTGCTCGATCAACCTCTCCGGCCAGAGCCTCGGGGATGACAAGTTCCTGCCCTTCGTGATCGATCAGTTCCAGCGCAGCGGTATTGATTCGAGCAAGATCTGCTTTGAAATCACCGAGACCGCGGCGGTTGCGAGCTTCTCGCAGGCCAACCGCTTCATCCAGGCGCTCAAGGAGCTGGGCTGCAAGTTCGCGCTCGATGATTTTGGCACCGGGCTGTCCTCATTCGGCTACCTCAAGCACTTCCCGGTCGATTACCTCAAAATCGATGGCAGCTTCGTGCGCGAGATCCTGCACGATCCGATCGATCGCGAGATGGTCCGCTCGATCAACGAGATCGGCCATCTGACCGGCAAGCAGACGATTGCGGAGTTTGCCGAGAATGCCGAGATCATCCAGATGCTGACTGATATCGGCGTCGACTTCGCGCAGGGCTACGGCATCGCGCAGCCGCAGCGCGTGCTCAAGGCCGTCAATACCTAGCCGCAGCGGCTCTACGGCAGTGCGTAGGGCAGTGGCAGGCTGGTGCAATCCAGCCGCCCCGCTTCGCTCGTGCCTGCTCCTGCCTCTTCCTCTGTTGCGCCGGCTTCGCTAGGGAGCGGCGCCACCGCCAGAAATTCCATGCGCTGATCGCTCGTTGGCAATGCCTGCACGATCTGCGCGCGCCGGCCATCGGAGAGCCGCCAGCTGCTCGCCGGGGGCAGCGCCAGCGCCCCAGCGGAGATGAAGCGCTGCAGTCGCCGTTTGACGCGGCCGCGATAGTGGGCACGCGCGATCACTTCCTGGCCGGTGTAGCAGCCTTTGGTGAAGGAGATTGCGTGCAGCAGATCGAGGTTCAGCATCTGCGCCACGAACTGCCCGGAGGTTGCGGGGCCCAGGTGCGGAATACCTGCGGCCAGTTCCAGCCGGTCCCACGCCAGGCGATCGTCCCGCACCCGCGCCGGATCGAGCGTCATCGCGGCGGGCAGCAGCGCATACGCCCGCGCGCTCTGTGTCTCCTGGATCAGCGCTGTGCCGCCGAGCGCCTCGGAGGCCGCCTCGCTTGCCTCAGCCTCGATCCCGAACAACTGGAACTCGGCACTGGCTTCCAGAATCTGCACCTTGGCCCGCAGCACATAGCGGCGCAGTTGCTCGGAGACCGGCAGGGCCAGCACCTTGGGCAGCAGCGCAAGAATCTCGCCGGGCTCGCGCTGCAGCAGGCGCAACAGGGCGATGACCCGACCTTGGGCGTTGTGCAATCCGGCCAGCTGCAGGCGTGTCGCGAACAGCTGACCCACATCGCATGAGAGCTGTCCCTGCAGGAAATGGGCAGCCTCAGGCCCGCGGAAGGCCAGCACCGCGGTGTCCCGGAGCGCAAAAAAGCGTGCCGGTTCAGCCATTGCCGCGCGGGATAGTTCGCTGTTTTGTCATGCCTTTCCGACCATTGGTTGGTAGTCCAACCGTTGGGATTCTGGCACACTTAGCTGCCATGCCCGAGCGCAATGATATTTCCCCGGTTGAGCCCTCCGCCCCAGCTCCCGCGCCTGCTTCCCCGCCCTCCGCGACGAGCCCCGCCCTGCAGACAGCACCGGTGCCTGCGCGCGAGATTGGCGGCATGAGCGGCCCGGAGCCGACGCGCTATGGTGATTGGGAACGCGCCGGGCGTTGCATCGATTTCTAGAGCGCAAGCCGTTGGGAGCCACACCAAGAAGATGAGCGCCAGACCCCTGTCCCCACACCTGTCGGTGTACCGCTTCGCGTACACGATGGCCCTGTCGATCCTGCATCGGATCACAGGATTGCTGCTCAGCCTTGGGCTGCTGGTGCTGATCTACTGGCTGATGAGCGCTTCGCTTGGCGAGCTCAGCTACGGCAGTGCCGTGACGGTGCTGTCGGCGCCGCTGTTCCGCATCCTGCTGCTGGGGTGGCTGGCCGCTTTTGCCTTTCACTTCTGCAATGGCATCCGCCACCTGTTCTGGGATGTCGGCGTCGGCTTCGAGAAGCACCAGGCGCGCGCCAGCGCCTGGGTTGTAGTCATTGCGGCGCTGCTGATCACGGCTGGCGCAGGCTATCTGCTGCTGGGCCCCGGGACAGTTGCCCCATGAGCCTGCGCTCACCGCTCGGCGTGGTACTGGGACGCGGCACGGGCCGCAATGCGGTTCATCACTGGTGGGTACAGCGCATGACCGCGCTCGCGCTGTTGCCGCTCACGATCTGGCTGCTCGCTGGCCTGGTGCGTCTGCCACTGACTGATTTTGCGACCGTGACGGCCTGGATATCGCTCGGCTGGAATCCGGTGCTGATGTCGCTCCTGGTGTTCGTGCTGTGCTGGCATTCAAACCTCGGTATCGAGGTCGTGGTCGAAGATTACGTACACAGTCCCGCGGCCAGGACGCTGGTGCTGGTGCTCTCGAAGTTCGCGCACATATTGCTGGGCGCCACCGGCATCTACGCGGTGCTGCACATCGCGCTGCGGAGTTAAATGATGGCGAGCTACGAGATCATTGATCACACCTACGATGTCGTCGTGGTCGGCGCCGGCGGTTCGGGCCTGCGCGCGACGCTTGGACTTGCCGAGGCGGGGCTATCCACCGCCTGCGTCACGAAGGTATTCCCGACACGCAGCCACACGGTCGCTGCGCAGGGCGGGATCAGCGCCGCGCTCGGCAACATGGGCGAGGATGACTGGCGCTGGCACATGTACGACACGATCAAGGGCTCGGACTGGTTGGGCGACCAGGATGCCATCGAGTTCATGTGCAAGCAGGCGCCGCCGGCGATCATCGAGCTCGAGCATTACGGTGTGCCTTTCTCGCGAACCGAGGATGGCCGCATCTATCAGCGCCCGTTCGGCGGCATGACCACGCACTACGGCAAGGGCACGGCGCAGCGCACCTGTGCGGCGGCTGATCGCACCGGGCATGCGATGCTGCACACGCTCTACCAGCAGTCGATCCGCCACCAGGCCGAATTCTTCGTCGAGTACTTCGCCACCGACCTGATCATGGAAAACGGCGCCTGCCGCGGGGTGCTGAGCCTGGATCTGGCGACCGGCAAACTGCATCGCTTCCGCGCCCAGATGACGATCCTTGCCACCGGCGGCTATGGACGCGCCTGGTTCTCCTGCACTTCGGCGCATACCTGCACCGGCGATGGCGGTGGCATGGCGCTGCGCGCCGGGTTGCCGTTGCAGGACATGGAGTTCGTGCAGTTTCACCCGACCGGCATCTACGGGGCGGGCTGCCTGATCACCGAGGGCGCACGCGGGGAGGGCGGCTATCTCACCAACGCCCAGGGCGAGCGCTTCATGGAGCGCTACGCGCCCAATGCCAAGGATCTGGCCTCACGCGATGTCGTGAGCCGCTCGATGACGATCGAGATCCGCGAGGGGCGCGGTGTCGGCCCGCTCAAGGATCACATCGAGCTGCATCTTGAGCATCTGGGCGCCTCGGTCATCCATGAGCGCCTGCCGGGCATCCAGGAAACGGCCCGCATCTTTGCCGGCGTCGATGTCACGCGCGAGCCGATTCCGGTACTGCCCACCGTCCACTACAATATGGGCGGTGTGCCCTGCAATTATCACGGCGAAGCACTCAGCGTGGATGCCAAGGGCGCCGAAGTCATCGTGCCCGGATTGATGGCGGTCGGCGAGGCGGCCTGTGTCTCGGTCCACGGCGCCAATCGCTTGGGCTCCAACTCGCTGCTGGATCTGGTGATCTTCGGTCGCGAGGCCGCGCGCCACTGTGCCGAGCTGCTCAAGCCCGGCGCGGCGCAGAAGCCGCTTGCCGCTTCCGCGACCGAGCCTGCAGTCGCGCACCTGGACAAGCTCCGGCATGCGAGCGGCTCGCGCCCCACCGCCCAGGTGCGGCTCGAGATGCAGCGGATCATGCAGGCCGATGCGGCGGTGTTTCGCACCGGGCAGACCCTTGGGGAAGGCTGCACCAAGCTGGCCGCGACGCTCGCCTCGATGGCCGACATCAGCATTCAGGATCGCAGCCTGATCTGGAACACCGATCTGATCGAAACCCTGGAGCTCGAGAACCTGCTGCTGCAGGCGACCGCAACGATCCGCTCGGCGGCCAATCGCACCGAGAGTCGCGGAGCCCAGGCGCGCGAGGACTTCCCGGAGCGCAACGATGTCGACTGGCTCAAGCACACGCTGTGCTGGGTCGATGCAAGCGGTGCCGCGAGTTTCAACTACCGGCCGGTGCACCTGCAGCCACTGACCGATGAAGTAGCCGCCGTGCCTCCCAAGGCCCGGACCTACTAGCACCACCGGTATTTACGACAAGGCGGTAACAGGACCATGGTTGAGATACTGCTCCCACCCAACTCGCGCATCGACAAGCGCGCTGGCAAGCACTTCAAGGCCCCGAGCGGCGCCAAGCAGGTGCGCACCTTCCGTATCTACCGCTTTGATCCGGACTCCGGCGCCAAGCCGCGCGTGGACTCCTACGAGCTGGACATGGCCGATTGCGGGCCGATGGTGCTCGATGCGCTGCTGAAGATTAAGAATGAGATCGACTCGACCCTCGCGCTGCGCCGCTCGTGCCGTGAGGGCATCTGCGGCTCGTGCGCGATGAACATCAATGGCGTGAATACACTCGCCTGCACGCGCTCGTGCGAGGAGCTTGGCAAGGGCGATGTGCGCATCTATCCGCTGCCGCACATGCCGGTGGTCAAGGATCTGGTCACTGATCTGACCAACTTCTATGCCCAGTACGCGGCCGTGAAGCCGTGGCTGCAGACGCGCAGCGCGCCGCCACCGGATCGCGAGCGACTGCAGTCCAAGGAGGACCAGGAGAAGATCGATCGGCCCTCGGCCTGCATCCTGTGCGCCTGCTGCTCGACCTCCTGCCCGAGCTACTGGTGGAACTCGGAGCGCTACCTGGGGCCCGCGGCGCTGCTGGCAGCCTATCGCTGGATCGTGGATTCGCGCGATGAGGCGACCGGTGAGCGGCTCGATGCGCTCGATGACCCGTTCCGGCTCTATCGCTGCCACACGATCATGAACTGCACCGAGGCCTGCCCGAAGGATCTGAACCCGGCGCGGGCCATTGGCGAGATCAAGCAGCTGCTGGCCGAGCGCCAGCACTAGGGCAGCATCGGGCCGTGGCGGAGCTGCCCGTTTCGCAGGGACAACTGGCCTGGCGCTGCCGGCGCGGCATGCGCGAACTCGATGAATTGCTGAGCTGCTGGTTGCGGGAGCGCTACAGCGATGCAGGATCGGCCATCCAGGCTGATTTCCGGGCCTTCCTCGAGCTGCCTGATCCTGATATCGCCGCCTACCTGCTGGGTCGCAGCGTGCCTGCCGATGCGCGACTGTGCGCGCTGGTGGCCCAGATCCGCGAGCGCACCCCCGCCCGCAGCTGAATCCCCGCGCCAGCGCGCCGCCCGCGGGTGAGCGTATTTCTTATGTCAAGGCGGCGGCCGGCCGACAGGGGCCCGATCAAATGCGCCGGGGTGTCTAAATTGCGACCTGCGTAGGGAACCTTCGGCTGCGCGCGTTGCTCCAATCGAGCAGTGACCGGCGCCCCGCCTGCCCGACTGGAGCCCTCAGGTATCCATGAGTGAATTCGCTGCTAGACTGGCCAGGAAGCAACCCCTACACGGAGTGATCGGCTCCCTTGGAGCCGTGCCCATGGCGAAAACTGAGCCGCCCACTGACCCGCGCGAGAGTGCCAATACCCCCGCCGTGGCCGAAGCGGTCAGCACCGAGCCCACCGGGGCCGATGTGGGGGACTTAAGCCTCGTGCGCCGCGTCCAGGCCGGGGAGCGCAGTGCCTACGACCTGCTGGTGCTCAAGTACCAGCACAAGATCGTCAAGCTGGTGATGCGCTACGTGCGCGATATCGCCGATGCGCAGGATGTCGCCCAGGAAGTGTTCATCAAGGCCTACCGGGCACTGCCACAGTTTCGCGGCGATTCAGCCTTCTATACCTGGCTCTATCGCATCGCCATCAACACCGCCAAGAACGCCCTGGCAGCGCGTGAGCGCAATCCGGTTGGCTATGAGCTCGATGCCCAGAATGCCGATGAGTGGCCGGATCTGGCCGGCAAGCTGCGGGATCCGGATACGCCCGAGGGGCTGGCACTGACCGAGGAGATCCGCAATTCGGTGACCTCGGCAATCGAGGCACTGCCCGAGGATCTGCGCACCGCGATCGTGCTGCGCGAACTCGATGGCATGAGTTACGAGGAAATTGCAGCCGCGATGGACTGCCCGGTCGGCACGGTGCGCTCGCGCATCTTCCGGGCGCGCGAAGCGATCGACAGGCGGCTGCGATTGGTGTTTGACGGTGGACTGGGTCGGGCAGAGGACGTGGTGCAATGAACGAGGAACGCGATAGCCAGCTCTCAGCGATGTTCGATGGCGAGCTGCCGGCCACTGAATGCGAACTGCTCTCGCGCCGCCTGGGGCGTGATGAACTGCTGCGGGCGCGCTGGTCACGCTACGCGGCGATCGGCGCGGTGCTGCGCGCCGATCCGACCGTCGTAGTGCATGGCAATCTGGCGCGGCGCGTCTCAGCAGCGGTAGCCGCGGAGACCGCCGAGGCCAAGCGCAGCCATTGGGCGCTGTGGCAGAGCGTGGGCGGGACGGCGGTGGCGGCCGCGGTGGCCGGGGTCGCGATCCTGCTGCTGCGCACCGGCATCGCCCGCCAGGATGTCATCCTGACCGCCTTTACCCCGAGCGTGCAGCGCCTCGAGTCGCCGCAGCCGGCGGTACGCGCGCTGAGCCCGGTGAATCTTGCCACGCGCACCACGATCGCCGCGCCGAGCTATGTGGTCCCCCCGGCAGGCCCTGCCAGCGATGGCGGCCCGGTGCCGATGTCGGCGGCGCTCGCCAATTATGTGGTCGCGCATAGCGAATATTCCTCGCCGCTTTCGCGCCCGCACCTGCTCTCGGCGCTGGTGGCCAGCGATCTGGCACAGGCTGATGCTCCGGCCCCGGCAAACACTGCGGCCGGCCCGTCCGGCGATGCGCGTCACTAGCGCCCGTATTGGATTTCTGCTTGCTCTGTTGGTAGCCGGAGCGGCCGTGGCCGCAACCGATGATCCGCAGTCGTGGCTCGATCGGATGAACCACGCGCTCGCCACGCGCAACTACCAGGCCCTGTTCATGCACCAGCATGGCGGCCAGAGCGAAACCCTGCGCATCACCCACCGCGTCGTCGGCACCGATGTGGCCGAGCGCATCGTCTCGCTCGATGGCTCGGGCCGGGAATTCATCCGCCATGGCAGTCAGCTGTACTGCTATCTGCCGGACCAGCATCTGGTGCTGGTCGAGCAGAGTCCACCGCAGGGCTTGCTGCTCTCGGGCCTGCGCGATCCGGATCTGTCCGCGAGCGGCCAGTACCAGCTGCGGGAAGTGGATCGGGAGCGCATCAGCGGCCACACCGCGCGCGTCATTGCGCTCGAGCCGCGCGATAGTCTTCGCTACGGCTACCGGCTGTGGATTGATGAGGCGAGCGGCATGCCGCTCAAGACCCAGCTGATGACCGCCGCCGGCCAGGTCGTCGAGCAGATCGTATTCGCACAGCTCCTGCTCCCGGATCACATCGCCGATGCGGCACTGGAGCCGCAGGTGGATGTGCGCGGCTTTCGCTGGCTGCGGCGCGGCACCGTCACGGTCAGCGCCAGCATCGAGGCGAGCGGGGCGGCTGCCGGGACCTGGGATGCGCGCACCCTGCCGCCCGGGTTCCAGCTCACCGCACGCTCGGTACGCCTGATGCCGGGCCAGAGCGCGCCGGTGACGCAGCTGGTGTTCAGCGACGGCATCGCCTCGGTCTCGGTGTTCGTCGAGGATGCCGGATCGGAGCCCGCGCCAGCGGGCGGTGCTGAGGCTGCGATGCAGGTCAACACGGTCGGTTCAGCCTCGACCGTCTCGACCGTGATCGAGGGCCACCGGGTCACCGCCATTGGCGAGGCACCGGCCGAAACGGTGCGGGCGATTGCCGGTTCGGTCGCGAGCTCCACCACCCAACACCCGGCCACCCCGGCCTGGACCGCCGGCCGGCCGCAGTGAGCGTGGCGGTGCCGGCGGGCCGCTTGCGGCTGCTGGTGCGGCCCGAATGTGGGCTGTGCGAGGAGTTCATCGGGGCTTACCACGCCCTGGCGAGGCGCTACCCGTTGCCGGCCCTCGAGCTGACCGATGTGGACTCCGAGCCGACACTCGCCCGGCGCTGGGGTCTTAAGATTCCTGTCTTATTGCTGGATGACACCCTGATCTGCCAGACGCGGCTCGATGCCGCGGAACTGATGCGACTCTTGAGGCTATAATCCGCGCGCCCCGGCGCCGGGGAGCCGGGTTGTCCCATTTTGATGCAACGCATACGAAACTTTTCCATCATTGCGCATGTTGATCACGGTAAATCAACGCTGGCCGACCGCCTGATCCAGCTGTGCGGGGGTCTGGCCGAGCGCGAAATGCAGGCCCAGGTCCTCGATTCGATGGATCTCGAGCGCGAGCGCGGCATCACCATCAAGGCCCAGAGCGTCACTCTTTATTACAACGCCAAAGATGGCGAGCGCTACCAGCTCAACCTGATCGACACCCCCGGGCATGTGGACTTCTCCTATGAGGTCTCACGGAGCCTCGCCGCCTGCGATGGCGCGCTGCTGGTCGTCGATGCCTCGCAGGGTGTCGAGGCGCAGAGCGTGGCCAACTGCTACACGGCGACCGAGCTCGGGCTGGAAGTGCTGCCCGTGATCAACAAGATCGATCTGGCCTCGGCCGATCCGGTGCGGGTGATGCAGGAGATCGAGGAGATCATCGGCATCGATGCCCAGGATGCACAGCTGGTCAGTGCCAAGACCGGCCAGGGCGTGGCCGAGCTGCTCGAGGAAATCGTCAAGCGCATCCCGCCACCCAAGGGGGATCCGGCGGCACCGCTCCAGGCGCTGATCATCGATTCCTGGTTCGATAACTACTTAGGCGTGGTCTCGCTGGTACGGGTCATCAACGGCAGCCTGAAGCTCAGCGATAAAATCCGCGTGATGTCCACCGGCCGCAGCCATCAGGTCGACCGGCTCGGGCGCTTCACTCCCAAGCCGCTCGCCGCCGAGACGCTCAGCGCCGGGGAGGTCGGCTTCATCGTCGCCGGCGTCAAGGAAATCGATGGCGCGCCGGTCGGCGATACGATCACGCTCGAGAGCCGGCCGTGCGCGGCACCGCTTCCGGGCTTCAAGCAGGTGCAGCCGCGCGTATTCGCCGGCGTGTTCCCGATCAATTCGGAAGACTATGAGAATTTCCGCGACGCGCTCGCCAAGCTCAAGCTCAATGACTCGGCGCTCCACTACGAGCCCGAAGTGTCCACGGCCTTAGGGTTCGGATTCCGCTGCGGGTTCCTGGGGCTGCTGCACATGGACATCGTGCAGGAGCGGCTCGAGCGCGAATATCATCTGGAGCTGATCACCAGTGCCCCGACCGTGATCTATGAGGTCGCGCTCACCGATGGCACGATCATCTACGTCGACAGCCCCGCCAAGCTGCCCTCGCCGGACAAGATCGCCGAGATCCGCGAACCGATCATCACCGCCAACATCCTGGTGCCCCCCGACCATGTCGGCTCGGTGCTCGGCCTGTGCGAGGAGAAGCGCGGCGTGCAGCGCAAGATGCAGTTCATGGCCACCCAGGTCGCGCTGCAGTACGAGCTGCCGCTGGCCGAGGTGGTGCTCGATTTCTTTGACCGGCTCAAATCCGCCAGTCGCGGCTATGCCTCCTTTGACTACGAGTTCAGCCATTTCCAGACCGCGCCACTGCAAAAGCTCGACATCCTGATCAATGGCGACAAGGTCGATGCACTGGCGCTGATCGTGCATCGGGACAGCAGCTACCAGCGCGGCCGGGAGCTGGTCGACAAGATGCAGGAGCTGATCCCGCGCCAGATGTTCGAAGTGGCGGTGCAGGCCGCCATCGGCTCCCATGTGATCGCGCGCGCCACGGTCAAGGCGCTGCGCAAGAACGTGCTGGCCAAGTGCTACGGCGGTGATATCTCGCGCAAGCGCAAACTCCTCGAGAAGCAGAAGGAGGGCAAGAAGCGCATGAAGCAGGTCGGCCAGGTCGAGATTCCCCAGGAAGCGTTCCTGGCGGTGCTGAAGGTTGGACGCAAATGAGTGCTGGCGCGCGGCGATTGCGCTGAGCGCTCCAATAACGGAGAGTCTTTATCCATGTTCCAGACGCTGATGCCTTTCATTAATATTCTGGCCTTGCTCGCGGTGCCACTGACGGCGCTGGCGATCATCGATGACTGGTTCGTGCGGCCGGGCCGCCGGCTGCGCGCACTCCCGGAGGCGGCTCCCGATCCGGCCTGGTCCACCACGCTCTACTATCTGGTGCCGGTGCTGATCATCTGCGGGATCATCCGCCTGCTGCAGTCCGAGCGGCTCGATTTCAGCCTGGTGCTGGTGCTCGTGACCGTGATCTCGGGCGTGATCTGGGCCATTGATCGCTGGCTGCTCGAGCCGCGCCGGGTACGCGCCGCTGACCTGCAGGGCAAGAATGCCGGCTCGGTGCCGCTGCCCGTGACAGTCGACTACGCCCGCAGCTTCCTGCCGGTGGCCGCGCTGGTGCTGGCGATCCGCGCCTTCATCTTCGAGCCCTTTCGCATCCCGTCTGATTCGATGATGCCCACGCTGCTGGATGGCGATTTCATCGTGGTCAACAAGTTTGCCTATGGGCTGCGCCTGCCGGTGCTCAATAGCAAGATCGTCTCGATCGGCGAGCCGCAGCGCGGCGATGTCGTGGTGTTCCGCTATCCTCCGGATCCGGCGATCAACTACATCAAGCGCCTCGTGGGGCTGCCCGGGGACACGGTACAGGTCAAGGATGACCAGCTGATCATCAACGGCAAGGCCGTGCCGGCCGTCGATATCGGGCGCTACAATGATGGCTGCTACACCAACTTTCGCCTGATGAGCGAGACGCTGGGTACCCACACGCACCAGACCCTCTCGTGCCGGACCCCCGACAGCATCGGGGCGCAGGCCTCGCCCACCTGCAACCGGCACATGGATCACAGCTACCTGTGCATCGAGCCGACGATGAGCGGCACGACGGATCGCGGCGACAGCGATGAATTCGTCGTTCCGGCCGGCAAGTACCTGATGATTGGCGATAACCGCGACAACAGCGAGGACAGTCGCTTCTGGGGCATGGTGCCGGAGCAGAACCTGGTCGGCAAAGCGTCCCGAATCTGGTTCAATTGGGACTTGAATCGCACTGGCGGTCCGGTCTGGAGCCGGATTGGCCACCGCATCGAATGATCGGTTGGTCCATCCTAACGTGAGGTAAGCAGGCTATGCGCAACAGGCAACGTGGAGTGACCTTCATCGGCTGGATCGTGCTGCTGGCACCGATGGCCATCATGGTCTATGTCGGTATCGTGCTCACGCCGATCTACCTGAACTATTTCCGTGTCAGCAAGGCCATTACTGAAGTGGGGACCGACTTCAAGGGCTCGACCGGCCCGATCGACAAGGCCCGCTTCAAGGAGCAGCTCGAGAAGCGCTTTGATATCGAGAGCATCGAGAACCCGAAGCCCAAGGACATTCAGCTGCGCCGCGACGGGGACGGCTGGGCGGCCGAGGCAGCCTATGACGAGACCGTGCAGCTGTTTGGGAATGTCTCGCTGCTGATCAGCTTCGACAAGACGGTCACGCTCAATTGATGGGACGGGCGGGCCTGGGATGACGCCGGTCGAGAAGATCAGCGCGTGGCTGCGCGAGCGGCTCGGTTACCAGCCCGTCGATACCGCACTGTTCCTGATGGCGGTGACTCACCGCAGCGCCGATAGCCGCAACAACGAGCGGCTCGAATTCTTAGGCGACAGCGTCCTTAACCTCGTGGTCGCACAGCAGCTGTTCGAGCGCTTCCCGCAGGCGCCGGAGGGGGACTTAAGCCGCCTGCGGGCCCGCCTGGTCAGCGGGGCTTCGCTGGCAGCTACTGCCGCGGAGCTTGAGCTTGGGGGTATCCTGCAGCTTGGGGCCGGGGAGCTCAAGACCGGCGGTTTCCGGCGCGAGTCGATACTGGCCGATGCCCTCGAGGCGGTGACCGGGGCGCTCTACCTGGAGGCGGGTCTGGAAGTCACGCGTGCGCTGCTGCTGCGGGTGCTGGCGGCGCAGCTCGAGTCGCTCGATACGCCCGAGGAGCTCAAGGATCCCAAGACGCGGCTGCAGGAGTGGCTGCAGGCGCGTGGCATGCCGCTGCCGCGCTATACGATCGATGCCGTGGAGGGCGATTTGCACGCACAGGTTTTTCATGTCACCTGCGAAGTCGGACAGCTCGCGGCCCGAGCCCAGGGCGAAGGCTTGAGCCGGCGCCGGGCCGAGCAGGTGGCAGCACAGCTCGTGCTCGAGCAGCTGAACCCATGAGCAATTTTCACAGCGGCTTTGTCGCGCTGGTCGGCCGGCCGAATGTGGGCAAGTCGACGCTGCTGAACGCACTGATCGGCCAGCAGCTCTCGATCGTCACCCCGCGCCCCCAGACCACGCGCGATCGCGTGGTCGGCATCAGCAATTTTCCCGATGGGCAGATTGCCTTCGTCGACACCCCGGGGCTGCACGAGGGCGCGCGCCGCGCACTCAACCGCGCGATGAACCGCACCGCCGGCTCGGCGCTCGCGGATGCGGACCTGGTCGTGATGGTCATCGATGCCCAGAAGTGGACCGATGAGGATGAGCTGGTGATCCAGCGTATCCAGGAAGCCAAGCGGCCGGCGTTCGCCGCCATCAACAAGATCGATCGCTTGCGCGATCGCGCCCGGCTGCTGCCACAGCTCGAGCGCCTGGGCGGCTATGGCCTCTTTAGCGAGATCGTGCCGATATCGGCGCTGCGGGCCGATAACCTGGCCACGCTCCAGCGCCTGATCCTCGCCGCGCTCCCGCAGGCGCCGGCGATGTTCCCACCGGATCAGCTCACCGATCGCAGCGAGCGCTTCCGCATCGGGGAGATCATCCGCGAACAACTGACCCTCGAGCTGCACGATGAAGTGCCTTATGGCATCGCGATCGAGATCGAGAGCTTCGAGCACACCCCGGGCACGACTCCTGCGAGTAGCGCTGCCGCATCGAGTGCGACGGCAGCCGCTGAGCCGGAGGCGCAGGCCCCAGCCGGACCTGCGCAGCGCCGTCGCGATCGCGGCACCCAGCATGCGCCGCCGCCGGTCACCGGGAGCGGCCGCACCGAGGTTGGCGCGGTGATCTGGGTCGATCGCGAAGGGCAGAAGCCCATTGTCATTGGCGCCGGCGGCGAGCGGCTCAAGCGCGTCGGGCGCGCCTCGCGCCTGAAGATGAACCAGCAGTTTGGCGGCCGCTTCCACCTGACGCTGTGGGTCAAGGTGCGCGAGGACTGGGCCGATGATGCCCGCGCGCTGGCGCAGCTGGGCGTGACATGAGCCGCACCCAGCGTCGCGTGGATCTGACGCCGGGGTATCTGCTGCACCGGCGCTCCTTTCGCGACACCAGCCTGATTATCGAGTTCTTCACCCGCGAGCACGGCCGCCTGACCTGCTTTGCGCGCGGCGCGCGCGGCCCCAAGCCGCGCTTCTTTGGCCTGCAGCCCTTCGAGCCACTGCTGATTTCCTGGGTGGGGCGCGGCGAGGCGCCGCAGCTGAGCGGTGCGGAGCCGGCGGGTTTTGCCCAGGCGCTGCCCCCGGCGAGCTTGATGAGCGGCTTCTACCTCAACGAACTGATGATTAAACTCACTCATCAGCACGATCCGCACCCCGAGCTCTTTGAGCTCTACGATGCGACCCTGGGTGAGCTGCGCGCCGGTGG